>SAMEA5043655__coassemble_24_pt1 | contig 43406 bp, 44 predicted proteins | sample SAMEA5043655__metabat2_low_PE_001 | metagenome-assembled genome bin SAMEA5043655 (sample SAMEA5043655) | Gadus morhua
AAACAATAATTATTTTCATTTTGAGGTTGTTATGGACGCGCTATCACTTCTGCTTAATCGTCGCTCACTACCAAAATTGGTTGAGCCAGCCCCCGCAGGAGAGGTTCTTGAGAATATCTTTCGTGCAGGGTTACGTGCTCCCGATCATGGTGGCTTAACACCGTGGCGTTTCATTGTTTCTCAAGGTGAAGGGTTAACCAAGCTGGCTGATATTTTGGTTGCTGCTGCTAAAGCGGATAATTTAGATGATTTTGTGATTGAAAAAGCCTCAAAAGCGCCTTTTCGCGCTCCAATGGTGATCACTGTGGTAAGTAAAGTGACCTCTGATCATAAAGTGCCTGTTATAGAACAACATTTATCGGCAGGTTGTGCAGCTCAAGCGATGCAAATGGCCGCTGTAGCACAAGGGTATTCTGGTTTTTGGCGTACAGGGTCTTGGGCATACCATGCGGTTGTTCGTGAAGCTTTGGGTCTTGAAGGCGAAGATATGATTGTTGGCTTTTTATATCTAGGGTCGATTGGGTGCCGTGAAGCGAAAGTACATGAACGCGATCTGGCTCAATACGTTGAATATTTGTAATTGAAGCATCGTTATTGATGTGACATTCAGTTGCGATTTAGCCTGAACGAATGTAAATGAAAGGTTAAAAAGAAAAGGTGATCGTTGTTTTATGGTATGAAACCGTGAATGACATCACCTTTTTTAGTACTAATGGATAATTTTTAGTGCCAATGTTGATTTGTATCAACGGAAAATAGCGGCTTTTTAGTTGGAAAGATGACAGTTGTCGAGGGCAGGAGTAGAATCGCTGCTTCTTTCTATATTTTGGAGCGTGTCATGGAAAATGTTCGCCTAACACAATACAGCCACGGTGCAGGATGTGGTTGTAAAATTTCTCCCCAAGTGCTTGATACCATTCTTCGTAGTCAATTAGCACCTTTTGAAGATCCTAATTTACTGGTTGGTAATGAAAGTAAAGATGATGCTGCCGTTTATGATATCGGTAATGGTCAAGCAGTCATCAGTACCACTGACTTCTTCATGCCAATTGTTGATGACCCGTTTGATTTTGGTCGTATTGCTGCCACTAACGCTATTAGTGATATTTATGCGATGGGCGGTAAACCAATCATGGCGATTGCTATTTTAGGTTGGCCTGTAAACGTGTTATCACCTGAAATTGCGCAAAAAGTGATTGATGGCGGCCGCTCTGTGTGCCGTGAGGCAGGTATTTCACTTGCTGGTGGTCACTCTATTGATGCTCCTGAGCCAATTTTCGGCCTTGCTGTAACAGGATTAGTCAGTACTGATCGTGTTAAGCGTAATGACAGCGCAGAAGCGGGTTGTCATTTATACCTAACTAAACCATTAGGTATTGGCGTATTAACGACTGCTGAAAAGCAATCTAAGTTGGCTGATGAGCATAAAGGTTTGGCACGTGATTGGATGTGTAAACTGAATAAACCTGGTGCAGATTTTGCTGATGTTGAAGGTGTGAAAGCATTAACCGACGTGACTGGTTTTGGTTTAATGGGCCACTTAACTGAGATTTGTGAAGGCAGTAACTTAAAAGCAAAACTTTGGTTTGATAAAATCCCAACATTACCAGGCGTATATGATTATATCGCTCAAGGTTGTGTTCCTGGTGGTACTGAACGTAACTTTATGAGCTACGGTCATAAAGTCAGCTCAATGACAGATCTACAAAAAGCATTATTGTGTGATCCTCAAACATCAGGCGGCTTACTGTTAGCCGTTGAACCAAGCAGTGATGCTGAAGTACAAGCGATTGCTAAAAAACATAACATCTTGCTGGAAGCGATTGGTGAACTTGTGCCGATGGATGGCGATACCTTTATTGAGGTCTGCTAATGTCGCGTCCCAATTGCGAAGATTTCCGTCATCTGTTTGTAAACGACACGCCATTAATGGATATGCGAGCGCCTGTTGAATTTACACAAGGTGCTTTTCCAACCTCTCATAGTCGTCCGTTAATGACCGATGATGAGCGTGCCGCTGTGGGTACGTGTTATAAAAACAGCGGTCAAGATGCTGCAATTGCACTTGGTCATAAGCTGGTTAATGGTGATGTTAAAGCAGAACGTGTAGCGCAATGGAAAGCATTTTGTGAAGCAAACCCAAACGGTTATTTGTATTGTTTCCGTGGTGGTTTACGTTCACAAGTTACTCAGCAATGGTTAAAAGAAGCGGGTATTGATTATCCGTTTATTACCGGAGGCTATAAAGCATTACGTCGTTATTTAGTTGATACTATTGATGATGTTGCCACGAAGCCAATGTCAATTGTTGCCGGTAATACCGGTAGCGGTAAGACTATCATGGTGAATGAACTTGCGAATGGTCTTGATCTTGAAGGTGCCGCTCACCATCGTGGATCATCATTTGGTCGCTATGTAACCCCACAACGTACTCAGATTGCCTTTGAAAATGATCTTGCGATTCAAATGATCAAAAAGCTTGATCGTGGTATTGAACACTTTGTGTTTGAAGATGAAGGTAAAAACATTGGTTGTGTAACGGTACCAATCGCGATTAATCGTGCGATGCAAGACGCTGATGTTGCTGTGATTGATGATCCTGTCGATGTGCGTTTAGCGCGTTTGTTGGATGATTATGTGATTAAAATGCAACGTGATTATGTGGCTCATTACGGTGAGGAACAGGGTTGGATTTTATTTGCTGAGTATTTAGAAAAAGGCATGTTTAATATTCGTAAGCGTTTAGGTTTAGAGCGCTATGAAGTGATGCTGAAAGCTCAACAACATGCAGTGAAAGTTATGCAAGCGACGGGTTCGTTAGCTGAGCATGATGCTTGGTTGGCGCCGTTGTTAGAGCAATATTATGATCCTATGTATACTTATCAATTAAGCAAAAAAGCTGATCGGATTGTATTTAGAGGTGATTACCACCAAGTAAAAGAGTGGTTAGCTGCTCGCTAGTTTATTTGATATAAACTGATTTGATAAAAAGCCAAACGTATCTATTAATATAATATGATGCATTTGGCTTTTTTTGTTTAAACGATCACTGCACTGGTTGGTCGACGATCTTTCAAGATCAATTGCAAAAAAGAGTATTATGTGAATAAGTACTGGTTTAATATCCAGTGTTATGTTGCCGTTAGCATCCATTTTCGGTACAGTCATAGTATTAATCCTTTCATAAAAAGATCCCCATGAGCTGCTTATATATAGCTGAAAAACCAAGCTTAGGTCGAGCCATTGCTGCGGTATTACCTCGTCCACATAAAAATAATACTGGCTATATTGAAGTAGGCAATGGCGATATTGTCACTTGGTGTATTGGGCATTTGTTAGAGCAAGTCGAACCGGATGCTTATGACGCGCGCTACAAAAAATGGCACTTAGACGATTTACCTATTGTGCCTCAGCAATGGCAACTCATTCCCCGCCAAGCGGCTAAACAACAATTAGCTGTGATTAAAAAATTAGCGAAAACAGCGACTTCAGTGGTACATGCTGGCGATCCCGATCGTGAGGGTCAGTTGCTGGTGGATGAAGTAATTGATTACGTCAAAATATCTAAAACAAAAAAAGAAGCGGCGCAACGATTATTGATTTCTGATTTAAACCCTGCGGCAGTTAAAAAAGCTTTAGCGACCATGCGCAGTAACCGTGATTTTATTCCGTTATCAGTCTCAGCCCTCGCGCGCTCACGTGCCGATTGGTTATATGGCATGAATATGACTCGTGCTTATACTCTGTTGGGGCAAAAGGGCGGTTATCGAGGTGTGTTGTCTGTTGGGCGCGTACAAACACCTATTTTAGGGCTAGTGGTTAGGCGAGATGATGAAATCGCTAATTTTGTCACTAAACCATTTTATGAGGTCTTGGCGTTAATTACTTATGGTGAACAAACGATTTATGCCAAGTGGCAACCGAGTAAATCGTGTGAACCTCACCAAGATTCTGAAGGGCGAATTCTCAACCGTAAACTGTGTGAAAATGTGGTCGCACGGATTAAAGGTCAATCCGCAGAAGTGACTGAATCTGAACGTAAACGAACTAAAACAGCGCCACCGTTGCCATATTCTTTATCAGCGTTACAAATTGATGCCGCTAAGCGTTTTGGAATGAGTGCTGCGGATGTATTATCAACTTGTCAGTCACTGTATGAAAAACATAAAGTGATCACTTACCCTCGTTCAGACAGTCGCCACTTACCATTAGATCATTTCAAACAAGCTAATGATGTTTGTCGTGCCATTGCGGCTTCAGATAATCAATTAGCTTCCGCGGTTGATAATGCTAATACAGCATTAAAATCAAAAGCATGGAATGATAAAAAAGTGGATGCTCACCATGCGATTATTCCAACCCCTAAATCATCATCAGTGTTAACTGGCTATGAAGCGAAAATATACCAGTTAATTGCTCGCCAGTACTTAATGCAATTTTATCCAGCTGCAGAATATGCTGATGCTAAGTTGGTGTTCACTATCTCTCAGGGGCTATTTATTGCTAAAGGTCGACAATTGATGTCACCAGGTTGGCGAATATTACTAGGGCGTGATGATAAAAAAGAAGACAGTGATCTGGCGGACAAAGTGCCACCATTAGATAAAGGCACTGTATTGGTCTGCCGTGATGGTGAGATCAAAGATAAAATGACTGAGCCCCCAAAAGCATTTACTGAAGCGACGTTATTACAAGCGATGACGGGTATTGCGCGGTTTGTATCTGATGCTTCATTGAAGAAAATTCTGCGTGATACCGATGGCTTAGGCACCGAGGCAACGCGAGCAGGGATTTTAGAGATGTTGTTTAAACGGCAGTTATTGCAACGCCAAGGTAAAGCCATTCACGCTTCAGAGGCAGGAAAGGGATTGATTTATGCGTTACCTGATAGCTCAACATATCCTGATATGACCGCGCATTGGGAGCATCAATTACATGATATGGCAGATAGGAAATGTGCCTATCAACCGTTTATGACGGCATTAGAGCAACAAGTAACTGCCTTGATGGAGCAGGTCAAAGTCAGTGATGTGCCACCAAGTTTACGCTCATTGACTTCACCTGAATTTAAGCCTCGTGCTAAAAAACGAAGTTATGCCAAAAAATCTACGTCGGCCAAACCTAAGGCTGCACCAAAGCGTAAATCGTAGTAGATGATTTAATTACTGATTGATAACTTACAAAAAAGCAGCATAAATATGCTGCTTTTTTGTTATTTATATTTTTAAAAGTTATTTATATCTTTTAAAAATAGTTATCGCCATAAACGAAACGCTAATTGTCATCGTTTTTTTGAAATTCAAGAATATCTGCTGGCTGGCAATCAAGTTGTTGGCAAAGTTTATCAAGTGTCGAAAATCGAACGGCTTTTGCTTTACCATTTTTAAGTATTGATAAATTAGCTTCTGTCATCTCCATTGCTTGAGCTAATGCCTTTAACCGTATTTTTCGTTTCGCCATAATGACATCTAAGTTAATAACAATAGTCATAATAAACTCTTAAATTGTGTAATTTTGCTCATCGGCGAGGTGATAGCCTTCTTTCATAACCCATGAAATTATAACAATAATAGCGCCTATTAATAGGGTTAAAAAATCAATACCTTGAAAGCTAATCATGATCATGCGGTGATGGGGTGGATTATTGAATGTTAATATTAACGTCATTAATGGTTGGTAAAAAATAGATCCGCCTACCCAATAAAATACACTGTAGCCAAGTTTTTGATAGCACCTTGCATTTTCTAAAGTAAAGATGTGTTTATTTTCATAATTACCAAATAACTGAATGAGGATTTTTAACGCATACATAATAATCGAACAATAGATCAGGCTCGTTAATATCGCGAATAAACGCGTAGTTAATGTTAATGGCGTTTCTGTTAGCTGATTGATATTAAACGATGTTTGTACAATACCCGTATGTCTTAAAAAGTCATAGGGTGTCTCTACTGTTAACCAAAAAAAGCAGACTAAAATTGGCGTCAGAATAAAAAATAGCTGGAATAGTATTTTTACTCTGCGGCTTTGTTGTTGAATTTTTGACATGTGGTTTTTCCTCATTCATTTTATGTCCCTTAGAATAGGGGACTAAAAAATATTATACAATAAAAATTTATCGTTATTCGATAATTTATTGTTGTTCCTATGAGGGCTAGTCTGGTAAAAAGACTTGAAAACAATCTTTACCATTAGCTTTTGCTTGATAAAGTGCTGTATCAACATGTTTGAAAAAATCACAATAGGTTGTTGTTTGAGATGGAATGATAGTGCTTACGCCAATACTGATCGTGACAATTGCTTTACCATTATTAGGATCAAGACAAGGAAAAGGCAATGCAAGTTGGTGCATCGCATTGATTAAACGTTGGGCATTATTTATTGCTGCTTGTTGATCTTGGCCTGGCAGTAACAGCACGAATTCTTCGCCACCATAGCGCGCAAACAGTGTACCAGCTCGACGTTCAACTTTAGACAGTGCTGAAGCAATAATTTTTAAACATTGATCGCCAGCGGCATGGCCAAGTTTATCGTTATAAGTTTTAAAATTATCGATATCCAATATGAGTAACGATAGGGGTAATGTGAGTCGGTTTGCTCGTCGCCATTCAGTCGTCACTGTTTCATCAAATACACGGCGGTTAGCTATATTGGTTAGCGCGTCAATACGCGATAATTTTTGTAGTTGTGCATTGGCTTTATTGAGTGCTTGGGTACGGCTTTGTACTCGCTGTTCTAGATCATAATTGAGCTTTATAAGGTTATCCGCCGCTTGCAGACGTAAAATATGTTGTGAAACAATAAAACCATATTGTTTAAGTAATTGATGATGGTAACTGCATAATGGTTGCCCTGTAATTAAGTTATCGCAAGCAATCCATCCAATCGGGGTATCTTCATCCCATAAAGCAATATAAGCACTCCAGCCAAAACCTATTTGTTGTAAGTCATGGTATAAAGGCGTGTTTTCTTGAATGGCAATATATTCTTTATCTTTTAATGTATTAGCGGCATACCATTGATCAGGAATTGCGGATGAAAAATAAAATTCGTCAACAGTATTACCATTAATATCAGTGCCAAAAGTACCATGCATTTGTTTTTGTTCATCAAATAGAAAAATAGCCATTCTGTCTATTTTTAATTGTTTTTTTCCTTCATCTATCGCGATAAATAACATATCTTTCATTGAGTTACTGCGCCATAACTGAAAAGAAATATCATGCATACTTTGAAGCTGATTAAGCAAAGATTGTTGTTGTTGTTGGCTTGATTGTAATTCTTTTTCGGTATTAATTCGGCGGAGACTGTTCTTTTTAGTGGTTTGTTTTACAACGATAGATTTAATTTCTGCTGCTAATAATGATGCTAATATTATTAAATGTTTAGGAAATAATGCTGATGTTAATGGTACCGCAATAGTTAAATGCCCGATAATGATTGAATGATGTTTAAGTGGAATTAATAAATAACGATGGTTCTCAACGATATCAATCGAAGCTTCAGTTTTATGGGTGTAATAATGAATACTTTTATAATAATATTCATTATTTTTAGGTATCACTATTGGCGGGAAATGGTATTTAATACCTTCTGAGTTTAGATCTAATAATAATTTCCATTCTTTATTATATTTAATTATGAGCTGTAAATGGTTAACGGAAAAATGTTGAATAAGATTACGGCAAATTAGCTCACAAATAGTTCTAAGACTATGAGCATTACTACATTGTTTAGCAACTGTTTGGTAAAAAACGTTAATCTTTTCGTTCATTAATACTCTGTTCCATGAGTCAGCTAGCGAGAGGGTTATATTATTTCTCTATATTGTTAACGATTCACTTATAAATTAGCAGGATATATACCTCAAATTAGTTATATATTCTTTTTTACACGTCAAAATGAGATGCAACGCATATTTGTTATCGTGGTTATTCTCATTAATTTTACAGTTCAACTAAATAGACATTATCTATTTTTATTATAAGGATAAAAATTAAGCAGCATAATATTTGTGCAAGAAAGGAGGCGCGATAATGAAGGCGACAATATTAGTTGCGATAATCTATTTTAGTGTATTAAGTGGTTGCAGTAGCAGTCGCCATCAACAATTAGTAGAGCTAGGATTTGAGAGGGCTTATCTTGATGGTTATCAAGATGGTTGCTATAGCCGTTCAATGGCAGGGAAAACGTATCAGGATGGTTTTCGACGTGATCCTGAACGCTCTGTTGTTGTGAAAAAATATCGTTCAGGCTGGGAAGATGGTTTTGAGCATTGCTATGCAGATGATCGTGATAGTTATCTGTAATGAGTCTGATTAATTGATTGTTAACATCGGTTTTGTTTATTGGTGTAGATAAAAAAAAGCAGCTTACGAAAGCTGCTTTTTGTTATTTGAGATTAATTATTGAGATCATTCGGGACGTAAAATCGTTTTAACTCATGCATTACCTGCATCAGTGTCGATAGTTTCGGTTTATCTTGCGCCATTAGCTGATAATGATCGTTGTAGACACGGTAGTTGCCATATTTATCGACAACGGTAGTAGTCCCTTTTTGAATCACCACGATATCATTATTATTACCTGCCAAGATCCAGCGGCGATCGCTGTCATGATCAAAGAGACTGATACCTGAACTGTAATTTGATGGGTTAGACGCCACATTGAATAATGATTCCATCAAAGTAGGTACTAAATCAAGGTTACTGGTTGGACGGGTAACAACTTGAGCAGCATGTTGCGGCCAGTGAATGATCATTGGTACTTTTATTTGGTACTGGCTGTAATTACTGTCAGAGCCCCAGGTATTATTACCTGTTTCATTAAATTCAGTGCCATGGTTTGACGTCACAACAACAATAGTGTTATCCATCATTCCTTGTGCTTTTAACTGTGCAAACACTTTACCTAAAATCGTATCAATATGATAAGCCGCATTACGGTAACTATTTTTAAGTAACACATTAGAATTTACTTTTTTATCATGGAGTAAATTACTGCCTAAAGATGGCGTAAATTTAGTTGGATAATCACTACTTTCTTCATATTGATCAACAGATGTTAACTCAAGTAGGCTAAACCATGGGTCATTGACCTTTTGTTTTTCTACCCAACGGTGCCAATCATTAAAGGCTAAACGATCACTTGGTGTACGTTTACCATTATCAAGGTTATCAATGGTCGCCAACTGAGTTTTAGAGAAAATAGCATCACGGTAGATCGGTTGTTCAAAACCTTCACCACTGAATAGGCCAAAGTGATAACCACGATTTTGTAAGGTATCAAGTAGCAGTGGCGATTTACCTTCGGCACGAATGCTGTTGGCATAACCACTTGGTAAGCCATACAGTAAGCCAAAGACACCACTATTATTATTACTGGTACTGTAGTTATCAGTAAAATTAATATTGTTCTCAGCAAAAGCGGTCAAGTTAGGCATGGTATCAGTATTTACCATATCACTGCGTAGACTATCGACCATAATAATCAGTAAGTTTTGCTTGGTGCCCTTATCGAGAAAGTTAATTTTATCAATAGGGTAGCGCATCATTTCACTGTTATTAATGCCTTGTTGTGCTTGGCGTTTAACATATTCTTGGCGATCTAATAGGCCATGTTTTTCCATGAACGTTTTTGCGGTCATTGGGTATGACAATGGGAAATTTGAACGTTGCATAGTCACCGGGCGGTAAAGGTTAGCATCCGCCCAGATATAAATAATGTGGCTACTTAGAAAGCATAGACCGAACATGATGGCAATGGGACCACCGACGTTTTTACGGGTTAGCTTTCTAAGTTTACGCCAGATCCATTCTGAGAATATCATCTCGATCAGGAATATGACTGGAACGACAATAAACAGATATTGCCAGCGTGTATTTAGTTCTGTTTTTTCACCGCTTAATAACAAATCCCATACTAACGGACTTAAATGTAAGTCAACGCTTTGATAGGCGTAAGTATCGAGCAGCAGTGTTGTCAATCCTACCGTTGAAACTAATACCGCAAACACTCGCATTAAGCGTTGTGAAGGGATAAGAAAACTTGCAGGAAAGAGGATCAGTATATAAATACCAAAGACAAGGAAACCAAAATGTCCGATCCAGCTTAATCCTAGATACAGTTGTCCGATCGTTGTCGTCGGCCATTCTGAATAAATAATATAACGCGTACCCAATAGCATGGCAGCGATGATATTGAAAAAGCTAAACCAGTGTCCCCAACTAATTAGCTGGGAAACTTTGTCTTTGTATGTGCTGGCGACCATAAATGTCAATTCTTCTCAGTCTTCAATGCTATGTTTAACTCTCAAGCTAAACTTAATCTTTTTTAATTGAGGCCTGTAGTGCTTTTGCAAATTTTTGTGCAAGAACTTCACGTTGTGCAACAGGTACATTGGCATTGATAATGTTAGTAGCAATATCACCCACAACCATTAGGGCTAATTCTGGTGATGTTTTATGTTTGTCTAGAACATCGAACACGTCATCAATGATTTGTTCAACTTTTTTTGTACTGTATTTTGAAGTGATTGGCATAAGAAATCTTGTTTAATGTTTAGGATAACGACTTATGATAACCTAGAGTTCAGTTTTCCTGAAAACCTTTTCCATTATGAGTCTTACACTTTCGAACGTCATTCTACACCAAATAGTAAAAAACGACCAAGATGAACTAGAAATTCACCTTAGAAATCAAATTCTTGATAATGATTCTGCGACAGAGGATCTCGTTGCTGAATTACATCGAATTTATAGCAGTAAAGGCACAAAAGGCTTTGCTCATTTTGCCGCAGACAGTGAGTTTGCTCATTGGCTAAAACAATTTCGTCAAGGTGAGTTGGATTTCCTAACATTTTCTAATCAGTCAGTGCAACGTTTACAAACGGAATTAGCTAAATACCCGTTTGCTGAAGCGGGTACATTAGTGATGGCTGAATACCAATCATTGGCAACTGATTATTTGTTTATTGGTATGTTACCAACATGTCATAGCATGAAAGTAACTGATCAGTTAGACATCAGTGCGACGGATTATCTTGATATTAATAAGATGGATATCGTTGCACGTATTGATTTGTCATCATGGGAAACCAACCCAGAATCAACCCGCTACCTAACATTTGCAAAAGGACGTGTCGGTCGTAAAATCGCTGATTTCTTCCTTGATTTTATGCAGGCGGAAATTGGCTTGGATGTAAAAGTTCAGAACCAAGTACTGATGCAAGCGGTAGAAGATTTCTGTGCTGATGCGCGTTTAGATAAAGAAGAAAAGCAGCAATATCGTAAGCAAGTTTATGATTATTGTAATGGTCAGCTGCAAGCCGGTGATGAGGTGACAGTCAAAGAATTGTCAGGTGAATTACCGACGTCTGATGACGGTGCTAACTTCTATGATTTTACCTCTAAGCAAGGCTATGAGTTAGAAGACAGTTTTCCGGCCGATCGTACTGCAATGCGTAAATTGACTAAGTTTGTGGGTTCAGGCGGTGGCATGACGCTTAACTTTGACAGTATGTTATTAGGTGAGCGTATTTTCTATGATGCCGAAACCGATACATTAACCATCAAAGGCACGCCGCCTAATTTAAAAGATCAGTTATTACGTCGTTTAAATAGCGATAATTAATCATCAACGCTGATGTGTAGCGTGACGGGTTAAAAATAAAGCCACTGTGAAGTATGCACTCACTAATATTTGCATATATCACAGTGGTTTTTTGCTATTTAAAACGCGGATATTGGACATCGATAGTCTTTTTTTATATTTGTACATTGTTCGCAATTTATTCGAACAATGTATTAAAGTGTGATAAATCACCACCAAAGTGATTGTGATTATGATTTTTGCCCATTAGGTTCTGATTTTTGCATAAATTTGATTTTTATCATTGGCACTGCAACAGAGGGATGGATAATGGAACGACTATGATAGTTATTAACAATCATTCAGTTCGTTCGCAGCGTGAACTGAATACAGTGAAAGCGATGATTCGCCTATATTGTAAAACGTTGCACCGTGGGGCGGTAATGTGCTCTGAATGTGAAAGTCTTATCGAGTATGTTGAAGAGAGAGTAACAGGTTGTCGTCTTGGTGAAGAGAAGCCAAGTTGTGTGCATTGTATTGGGCATTGCTATCAATCTGCCAAGCGTCTTCAGATGATCCATGTTTTACGTTGGACGTATCCACGTTATTTTTGGCGTCATCCATTTCGGGCTATACACTTTAAGTTAGACAATTTACGTAGTGTCCAAATGTCAGCCGCGAAAGCTAATATTCTAGCAAAAACGAGTTAAATCCATATCGATTTCGTTAAACAGATATTGATTTAACCTAACAACTGAAACGATTGTGCCTCCTTTAGTAATGCCATTGTGCGTTATTTAAAAGGAGAAAAGGCTGCAGAAATGCAGCCTTTTTTAATGCTTTTTTATTGGTTATTGATTATTGGCTATCGGTTATTGCTGTGCGATTTTCACCAGTACTTGCTGTAATAAGCGAATACGTGGCTCAATCGAAGCTAAATCTAACCATTCGTCTTCGCTGTGAAAGCCTGCACCGATAGGTCCTAAACCATCTAAGGTTGGAATACCTAATACTGCTGTTAGGTTAGCATCTGAACCGCCACCGACCGCTTGCCACGTGATATCAATACCTAATTCTTTACCGACTGCTTCAACTTGCGCCATTAACACTTCAGTTTGTGGGCTTGGCACCATTGAAGGCTTATGTGCTTCTCGCTCAACAGTAATCGTAACGCCATCAATAAACGGTGTTTCTGTTAATGTGCGAATTTGAGCATCAACAGCGGCATATTCATCGTTATCCCAGAAACGAACATCAACCACGACTTCTGCAAAATCAGGCACAATATTAGCGCCAGCGCCACCACTGACAACCCCTGCATTTAACGTGGTGCCAGATTCAAAATCAGTCATCGCGTTAATTGCTAAAATCCAATGCGCCATTTCTGTGATCGCACTACGACCATTTTGAGGTTCATTACCTGCATGAGCCGCTTTACCGTGGAAACTTAAACGGTAACGTGCCATACCTTTACGCGCTTTAACGAGTGATCCATCAGCACGAGCAGCTTCTGCCACTAAAACATGTTTAGCATTAATCGCAACGCTTTTTAGCCATGTTTCTGAATGCAGCGAACCGATTTCTTCATCAGGGTTCATGCACACACAAATAGATAATGCATCAAGTGCAGTAGGATCGAGATCACGCAGGGCATAAACCACACTTAACAAACCTGATTTCATGTCAGAAACACCAGGGCCATAAGCACGTTCATCATCGTGAGTCATTGGGCGAGCAGCAGCAGTGCCTACTGGGAATACTGTATCCATATGACCAATTAACATCACATCAATATGATCAGCTTGTGGCTTGTTACGCACTTCAAGACCTGTGCCTGCAATGCCACAATCTATACGCTTAACATTCCAACCTAAATCAAGGTATTTCTGCGCCATGAGCGTGGCAACCACATCGATACCATCAACAGTTAATGTACCGCAATCAATATTAATGAGAGGGCGTAGTTCTTCGAGATAATTATTGAGAGAAAAAGACATAGTAAAGGCTCCAAGCCATTGGTGGCTTATCGGTAATCAAAGAGAGGATCACACTGGAACTAAGACAGCTCCAGTGTGTTAAGTCATTACACTAAGACATTCATTACAAACATTGCTGCAAAGGCATTTAATACCGAGATGGCGATCATCACTGGAATGTAACGACCTTCAGTACGGATTGGGCCCATAATACGACCCATGTATTGCACTTGTGAGCCCATCAAATAAATCGCAGGAGCAAGAATCGCAATGTGCTCGCCATTTAAAATACCTTGGTCAAACAGGGTAATAACCACACCTACAGCGCCGCCCATTGACATCCATGCGCCAATCAATACCGCCGCAGCTTCACCAGGAAGACCAAAAATAGCCATGATAGGTGAGAATAATGTGCCCATTAATTCTAGCGCACCAGTGATTTGCAGTGCTTTGATGATCACGAACGCCATTAATACGTTAGGCACTGTTGAAGTGGTTGCAATTACCCAGCCTTTTTTAGCGCCTTCAACAAAAATATCAGTCACCATAGGTTTTTTTGTAATAGTCATTATGCGTTTTCCTGAGTAACAGTTGTTGGTTTAGTGTCTTTGTTTTCTTTGCCTTCAGTGATGTTTAAGTACACGCGGAAAATATTGGCGCCCACAAATTTGAAGATAAACATAATCGCAACAGCAAGACCGATAGAAGAAGTAACAGCGGGTTCACCAGAGGCTGTGGTTAAGGTAAAGAGTACCGCTCCAGATGAGAAAAAGTTAACGATGGCAGCACCCGCAGAGAATTGGAACATGGTAAAAACATCCGTTTCTCGCTTGGTTAAATGACCTTCATCCTGTAACTGACGAGTCATAGCAGCGCCAGCATCAGTACTTTGTAGTGAGGCAATTAAAGCCAAACCTGAGTTACCCGGAATACCCATTAATGGACGTAGTAGTGGGGTTAATAATTTACGCGCCGCATCGAGCGCACCGTAATGTTCAAGCACATTGATCATGCCTAAAGCAAACATCACTGTTGGAATTAACGTTAAAGCAAAAATAAAGCCATCACGCGCACCGCTACCACCTTTGCCTCGGAATGAGGTTGATGCCGCTTCCACACCTTCTGCGGTATCGTTAACTGAATAAACCACATTACCAAACGATCCGTTTAAGGTCGTGAAGTCAAATACGCCATACCATTGATTCGATTGCAGTGCGCCTGAAAAGAAAATCACCGCAAAAGCGAGGGCAAGGTAGCTGCCAATGGTAACTTTACGACCTTCTATCGCGTTGTTGCTCATAGTTATGTCCTTATAAAACGGAAAGATAAAAAAGGGTTTCACCAAATTAATGCCGATGATTATTTCTTTAGTGACATTTTCAAGTTGTAAATTTAGTGATTAATTCGGTAATAGCGGTATTTTCATTAAAAATGATTTTGAAATATTGATTGGGGTCAAGGTGTTGGATTGAAAAGTAAGTTTGATGAAATATGGATCTCGTATTTGTGAGCTACATCGATATCGAGCACTATTTTGGGTCAATCTATGCCTACGCTGAATGAGTAAGCCGTGGCGGTTACTGCTATTTAGTTGTTTGTTAATAATAGTGAGACTGCACCATTAGTGTGATACCAACAGAAACTTGCACCATCCTCTATCAACTAAAATAAACCAACCGAGAATAAATGAATTATTTTCCACTTTAAATCATATGGTTATAATTAATTTTGGTGTTTTTTATTTATGGTACGCATCTTGGATTAAATTATTATTCATAACAAGGAGAGTAAAAAGATGCCAATCAAATCAAAGTTGATCAAGCTAAGTGTCCTATCTGTTCTTACATGTTTCTCTCAGATCACCCTTGCAGCAGAGGATACGATTAAAGTGGGGGTATTACATTCATTGTCAGGAACAATGGCAATCAGTGAAACCACCTTGAAAGATACTGTTTTAATGTTAATTGATGAGCAGAATAAAAAAGGGGGCTTATTAGGTAAGAAATTAGAGGCTGTTGTTGTTGATCCTGCTTCTAATTGGCCATTATTTGCAGAAAAAGCCCGTGAGTTAATTGAAAAAGAACAAGTAGATGTTGTTTTTGGTGGCTGGACATCAGTTTCTCGAAAATCAATGCTGCCAGTATTTGAAGAGTTTAATAGTATTTTATTTTACCCCGTACAATATGAAGGCGAAGAATCATCAAAAAATGTATTTTATACGGGCGCTGCGCCTAATCAACAAGCCGTTCCAGCGGTTGATTATTTAATGAATGAGTTAGGCGTTAAACGTTGGGTACTTGCTGGAACAGATTATGTTTATCCTCGCACGACAAATAAGATCTTAGCGGCCTACTTAAAAGCGAAAGGCGTAAAAGCTGAAGATATCATGATTAACTATACGCCATTTGGGCACTCAGATTGGCAATCAATTGTTTCTGATATTAAAAAATTCGGGGCGCAAGGTAAAAAAACCGCTGTTATTTCAACAGTTAATGGTGATGCCAATGTACCTTTCTATAAAGAACTCGGCGCTCAGGGGGTTGAATCTGATGATATCCCAGTGATTGCATTCTCGGTAGGTGAAGAAGAATTATCCGGCATGGATACATCACCGTTAGTGGGGCATTTAGCCGCATGGAATTATTTCATGAGTGTTGATACCGTGAAAAATTCAGAATTTGTAGAGACTTGGCAGAAATATATTAAAAATGAAAAACGCGTTACCAATGATCCTATGGAAGCGCATTATATTGGGTTTAATATGTGGGCGCAGGCCGTTACTAATGCGGGAACCACCGATCCAGAAGCGGTTCAAGATGCATTAATTGGAGTCTCGGTACCTAATCTTTCTGGTGGTTATTCAACCATGCTACCTAATCACCATATAACCAAACCTGTATTAATTGGTGAGATACAAGATGATGGTCAATTTGAAGTCGTGTGGGAAACAACGGGACTTGTAAATGGTGATGCGTGGTCTAATTATTTACCTGGATCGCGTGATTTGTTTTCGAGTTGGAGTAAGCCGTTTGCTTGCGGTAGTTATAATGTGATTGATAAGAAATGTTCGGGCAGTACCCATTAATAGAATGACAGAGCCTCTTTCGAGGGGCTTAGTTATTTAAGTTCACAATGGAGTGATGCCAATGAGATACATATTATGTGTTAGTTTGTTTCTTTGTCTAATAAGTCTGAAAGTCCATGCTGCGACTGAAATTAATTCGTACAGTTCGTTTATTAGTACTATTTCTGGGAAGAATAATAAAGCCAAGGTTAACGCTATAGCATGGCTATCTAAAACAGATAATACCATGCGTCAAAAAACAATTTTCTCTGCTTGGATAAAAGGTAAGCTTTATATAAATAAAGCAGATAATCAATTATATAGAATTGAAAAAGCACACTCAGAAATGAATGCTTTTTCAATTAATAATGGACAAATCACAACAATTAAAAATAAGCAAGGATTTAAAAAGATACGCGTAAATAATAAATTACGTAATGGATTAAAAATACAGTTGGCAATACTTGATTTAACGAATAAGAGCCCATTGTTACGCGAACAAGCGATAAAAATATTAATGGGGAAAGTGGATTTTCATTTATATACAGTAATGAAAAAATACAATGAAATAGAAAAAAACACGATCGTTAAGCAACAATATCAACTTGTTTTTGCTAATTATCAAGCACGTAACAGTCTTGGTGAGGAACAACGTAATGCTGTCGTTCTTTTAGGCAAGGAAAAGCATCCGATTGTGTATCAAACCCTAACAGAGGTCGTTACTAACAGCCAAGATCCACACGTTGTTGCGGCGGCTAAAAATGGTTTAGAAGCTTATAAACAACAACAGCGTCTTTATGCAGGTGTAGAAACCGTCTTTTTTGGTTTAAGTTTAGGTTCAGTATTGGCTCTTGCCGGGATAGGTTTAGCGATTACGTTTGGCGTGATGGGCGTAATTAATATGGCACATGGTGAGTTGATTATGATAGGGGCTTATACCACCTATGTATTACAGCAATTAATGCCTAATCATTTAGCCGTCGCATTAATTTTATCTATTCCTGCTGCGTTCATTGTGTCGGGTTGCATTGGGATCATGATCGAGCAAGGTGTTATTCGGCATTTATATGGACGACCATTAGAAACATTATTAGCCACATTTGGTATTAGTTTGATTTTACAACAAGCGGTGCGTTCAGTATTTTCTCCGTTAAATCGTTCAGTAATAACCCCTGAATTTATGTCGGGTTCATTAACCTTAAATCCGATGCTGCTGTTTACCTATAATCGGCTTTATATTATTTTCTTTTGTTTGGCGGTGTTTTTATTATTACTGACTATTTTGAAAAAAACGCCATTAGGGTTACAGGTTCGGGCGGTGTCTCAAAATAGGCCGATGGCAAGAGCGATGGGAATTCATTCTCAACGTGTTGATGCGTTAACTTTTGGTTTAGGTTCAGGGATTGCCGGCATTGCAGGCGTTGCATTATCTCAGTTGACCAATGTCGGTCCTAATATGGGACAAAGCTATATTATTGATTCCTTCATGGTGGTGGTCTTTGGTGGAGTAGGTAATTTATGGGGTACTTTAGTCGCAGGATTAAGTTTAGGGATTTTTAATAAGTTCTTAGAGCCATGGTTTGGTGCGGTATTATCCAAAATAATGGTATTAATTTTTATTATTCTATTTATTCAAAAAAAGCCCAAAGGGTTATTTCCCCAACGCGGTCGAACTGCCGATAGTTAATATACTAAGGAGTGGTTATGTTTTTTAGTTCTGTATTGAATAAAGACCGAGGGGGAACCATTACTCTGAGTGTTTTATTCTTCATCGCAATTATTGTCCCTTTTTGTAATTTAGTTCTTCCTAATAGTCATCCACTACATATTGATACATTTACTGTGTCGTTATTAGGTAAATATTTAAGTTATGCATTATTAGCATTGGCGGTTGATCTAGTGTGGGGATATTTAGGTATTCTCAGCTTAGGTCATGGTGCTTTTTTTGCACTGGGTGGTTATGCGATGGGAATGTATTTAATGCGCCAAATTGGTGATCGTGGTGTTTATGGCGATCCAATCTTAGCGGATTTTATGGTGTTTCTTAATTGGCAATCATTACCGTGGTTTTGGCAGGGATTTGATCAATTTTGGTTTGCTTGCTTGATGGTTATTATTATTCCCGGCGCTTTAGCTTATTTATTTGGACGATTAGCTTTTCGATCTCGCGTTTCTGGGGTGTATTTATCGATTATGACGCAAGCATTAACTTACGCTTTAATGTTAGCTTTCTTTCGAAATGAAATGGGGTTTGGTGGTAATAATGGTTTAACGGATTTTAAAGAAATTTTGGGTTTTAGTTTACAACATGATACGACCAAAGTGATGTTGTTTGTCTGCTCAGCCTTGATGTTAATTATTGCCTATATAGTTTGTAAAGTGTTAATTAATAGTCGCTTAGGTCGAGTCGCAATTGCTATTAGAGACACAGAATTACGAACCCGATTTATGGGTTACGATGTTGATAATATTAAATTATGGATATTTGTTTTATCTGCGGTTATTGCAGGTATTGCTGGTGCACTTTATGTGCCTCAAGTTGGGATTATTAATCCAGGTGAATTTTCGCCATTAAACTCTATTGAAGTTGTGGTGTGGGTTGCATTAGGCGGAAGAGCAACATTATTTGGCGCTATTATTGGCGCAATTATTATTAACTATGCTAAAAGCTGGTTTACGGTGGTATTACCAGAAGTTTGGTTGTTTGCTCTTGGTAGTTTATTTGTTTTATCGACTTTATATTTACCGCAAGGTGTTACGGGCTTATTTAATCATTCTCCTAAAATAGTTAGGGGATGGATCAAACGTGGGTTTAAAACGTAAATAATAAAAGGAGAGAAATAGGTGACTATTATTACTGATCAATTAAAACTTACCGCATCAATTAAAGATTTAGTTTCTAGAGATAAAGTTTTTGGTTTTATGCAACCTCAACAGCACCCATTAATTGATACGCGACATAATATATTGCTTTACCTTGAGGGGGTAAATAAAACCTTTGATGGTTTTAAAGCGATTGATGACTTTAATCTATATATCAAAGAGGGAGAGTTACGCTGCATTATTGGTCCTAATGGTGCAGGGAAAACAACCATGATGGATATTATCACTGGCAAAACCCGTCCTGATTCTGGGCAGGTTTGGCTCGGCTCTCGTTTAAATTTACTGACGATGAATGAAGCACAAATTGCCAATGCGGGTGTCGGGCGTAAGTTTCAAAAACCAACGGTGATTGGCTGTTTATCCGTATGGCACAATTTAGAATTAGCCATGACCGGTCCCCGTACTGTTTGGGCGACATTTCGCGCTAAGTTAACGGGAGAACAAAAAGATAAACTCGCGTCAGTGTTAACCCTGATTCAACTACAAGATCATGCCGATGTTGCTGCTGGAAATTTATCCCATGGTCAAAAGCAGTGGTTAGAAATTGGAATGTTATTGATGCAAAATCCGAAATTATTATTGGTTGATGAGCCTGTTGCGGGAATGACACATCAAGAAATGGATCGTACTGCAGAGTTACTCACAGGGTTGGCGGGTAAACATTCGGTGGTGGTGGTTGAACATGATATGGATTTTGTGCGTTCGATTGCCAGCCAGGTAACAGTGATGCATCAAGGGCATGTATTAGCAGAAGGCAGCATGAGTAAAATACAGCAAGACCCACAAGTTATTGATGTTTATCTTGGAGGATCATAATGTTAACGATTAAGCGTTTAAATCAATATTATGCAGAGAGCCATACCTTATGGGATATTGATCTTCATGTTCCTAAAGGTAAATGTACGGTGCTTATGGGGCGTAATGGCGTAGGAAAAACCACATTATTACAATGTATTATGGGGTTATTAGCAACAGATAAAGGTCAAATTCAACTTGATGGCAAAGACATTAGTCATTGTCGAGCAGAAGAACGGGTACATTTAGGGGTGGGTTATGTTCCTCAAGGTCGACAAATATTTCCGATGTTAACCGTAGGGGAAAACCTAGCGATAGGATTGCCAGTGAGGGCAAAAGGGGATCGTATTGTGCCTGAGTTTATCTATGAGTTATTTCCGGTACTGAAGCAGATGCAATATCGTTATGGTGGCGATTTATCTGGTGGACAGCAACAGCAATTAGCCATCGCACGTGCCTTAGTCGTTAATCCTAGCTTATTGATCCTTGATGAACCCACTGAAGGTATTCAACCTAATGTCGTGCATGAAATTGGCGATATTATTCAAATGCTCAATCAGCAATATGGTCTAACGGTGTTATTAGTTGAGCAAAAATTACCGTTTGCTCGCAAGGTTGGGGATCATTTTTGCTTATTGGATCGTGGTCGTAATGTTGCTGCTGGAGAAATGGCAACATTGAATAAAGGACTGATTACGGAGTATCTCACAGTATGATTGATCCTCAGTTACCTCAATCTCAACCTCAAACCTCTTATCTGACACCATCAACAGCTGCGATTACTCAAGGTTGGCAAGCCCACCTCAATTTAAGTTTTTATCTTCGTGGCAATAAAACCATTTTATTGCATAAAAAACAGCAAGGACCATTAGCAGTCCAGCGTCCGTTCTATCCTGAAGGTAATATTTGTCATGCTTATGTATTGCATCCTCCAGGAGGGGTTGTTGGTGGTGATAGTTTAACGATTACGGCTCGAGTAGCGCCTTGTGCGCATAGTCTACTGACGACACCTGGTGCGACGAAGTTTTATCGTAGTAGCGAAGGGAAAATTGCCCACCAAAGCCAAACATTGGTCGTTGAAGAAAATAGTTATTTAGAGTGGTTACCTCAGGAAAATATTTTCTTTACTGATGCGAAGGTGCATCTAATCACACGAATTGAATTAGCCACAACGGCTCGATTTATGGGGTGGGAGCTGCACTGTTTTGGACGCCCTGCACTGAATGAGGGCTTAGGCTGTGGAACTGTGACAGGAAAAACTGAAATATGGATAGCAAACAAACGGATTTTAACTGAACGAGTTGCTATGGATGGTCAAGATAAACGTTTTCTTATTAATGGCTTACAAGATTTTAGTTTAACGGCTAGTTTTTTTATTACCAATGATTCGCCTGAATTATTAGCAATGGTACAGACCTTGCTGGATCAACAACAACAGTATTATTCATCGCAACAGTTAGTGGTAGCTGTGACCCAAATAGAAGGGCTCATTGTGATACGGGCATTAGCAAATTGGAGTGAAACTATCATGCATGTATTTGTGAAAGTTTGGCAGCAAGTCCGCGAGCAATGGTTAGGTTATACGCCTGTTATCCCTCGAATTTGGGCAACATAGTGAAGATGATTACTTTACGCTGTTTTTAATTAAAGTTGTGGTTAATTAAAGTTGCTAATTAAACAAGGAGATCATTATGGAATTGACCCCAAGAGAAAAGGATAAGCTATTTATTTTTTGCGCAGGATTAGTCGCAAAACAACGGTTACAGCATGGCGTTAAACTGAATTATCCTGAAGCGATAGCTTTGATCAGCGCTGAAATACTGGAAGGCGCACGAGCTGGAAAAACCGTTGCTGAGTTAATGGATTATGGTCGAACTATTTTAACCGTGGCTGATGTTATGGATGGCATTGCGACGATGATCCCCGATGTGCAAGTTGAAGCGACATTTCCTGATGGCACCAAACTCGTTACCGTCCATGAACCCATAGTGTGAGGTCAATAATGGCGATTGAACCGAAGGCGATGATCCCCGGAGAGATTTGTGTGGCAGCAGGGGAAATCGAAATAAACCAACACCGTGATACGGTTAAGATCTGCGTGATTAACATGGGAGATCGACCGATTCAGATAGGCTCGCATTATCATTTTTATGAAGCAAATAATGCATTAGATTTTACTCGAGAAACAACATTAGGTTATCGATTAAATATTGCTGCAGGCACTGCGGTTCGTTTTGAGCCTGGACAAAAACGTACCGTTGAACTCGTTGCTTATGCGGGAACACGACAGATTTTTGGTTTTCAAGGGAAAATAATGGGTGATGTAGCGTGCCTTAAGGATGAGTAATGGCGAGTATATCAAGACAAGCATATGCAGAAATGTTTGGTCCGACTGTTGGCGATAAAATGCGTTTAGCGGATACCGAGTTATGGCTGAGTGTTGAACATGACTATACCGTTTATGGTGATGAAGTGAAGTTTGGCGGCGGGAAAGTTATCCGTGATGGAATGGGACAAAGCCAACGCCCCAGTGCTGAAACACCTGATTTAGTGATCACCAATGCGGTTGTTTTAGATTATTGGGGGATCGTTAAAGCCGATGTTGCGGTAAAAAATGGTCGTATTACCGCAATAGGTAAAGCAGGTAATCCGGATATTCAACCAGAAGTAACGATTGTGATTGGACCCGGCACAGAGATCATTGCTGGCGAAGGCAATATTCTTACTGCTGGAGGAATTGATTCCCATATTCATTTTATTTGTCCGCAACAAATTGAAGAAGCATTGGCTTCAGGCATCACAACCATGATTGGTGGCGGAACTGGACCTGCAACGGGAACCAATGCAACAACTTGTACCCCTGGGCCTTGGAATCTGCATCGAATGTTACAGTCACTTGATCATTTCCCAATGAATTTTGGGTTATTAGGCAAAGGTAATAGCAGTCAACCAGAAGGCCTGCGTGAACAAGTGGTGGCGGGAGCGGTAGGATTAAAACTTCATGAAGATTGGGGAACAACCCCTGCAGCAATTGATACGTGTTTATCTGTAGCTGATGAAATGGATGTTCAAGTTGCGATTCATACCGATACCCTTAATGAATCGGGTTTTGTTGAATCAACCCTTGATGCCATCGGTGATCGAGTGATTCATACCTATCATACAGAAGGTGCGGGCGGCGGCCATGCTCCGGATATTATTCGTGCTTGTGGCTCTGCCAATATATTACCTTCCTCAACCAACCCGACTCGACCTTACACTATAAATACCGTTGATGAGCATTTGGATATGCTGATGGTTTGTCATCATTTATCGCCCTCGATTGCGGAAGATGTTGCGTTTGCTGAATCAAGAATACGCCGTGAGACCATTGCAGCAGAAGATATTTTGCATGACTTAGGGGCGTTCTCAATGATTGCCTCTGATTCACAAGCGATGGGACGAGTGGGAGAGGTGATTTTACGGACTTGGCAAACAGCACATAAAATGAAAGTTCAACGTGGACCTTTAGCAGAGGATAGTGATGATAATGATAATTTTCGCCTGAAACGTTATATCGCTAAATATACCATTAATCCTGCGATCACTCATGGAATGTCACACGAAGTCGGCTCAATAGAAGTCGGTAAATTAGCCGATTTAGTGTTATGGAAACCCGCATTTTTTGGGGTGAAACCGAGTTTGATCATCAAAGGCGGCATGATTGCGATGGCATCAATGGGGGATGCAAATGCTTCGATACCTACCCCGCAGCCAGTGCATTATCGCCCCATGTTTGGTAGCTACGGTAAAGCAAACAAACAGACCTCGATGTTGTTTATTTCACAGCAAGCTCAGCAACAGCAGTTAGCGGCAGAATTAGGGTTGGAAAGTTTAATTGGTACGGTTAATAACTGCCGTTCAATCTCAAAAAGTGACATGCGTTTAAATAGTTGGCAACCACATATCGAGGTCGATTCTCAGACTTATCAAGTACGGGCTGATGGCGAATTATTAGTGTGTGAACCCGCAGAAATATTACCGATGGCACAACGGTATTTTTTATTTTAATGCTTTTTATTTTAGTGCTTTTTAGCGTTTATTTATCAGCATATTAAAGGAGATAAATGATGATTGAATTAGTCGCAATTAAAGTGAATAACATCCATGACCCCCATGGTTATTTAAGTTTACCCATTGATAGCCGAATTAAAAGCCGTTTAAAAGTGACCTTAGATGATGGACGTTGTGGTGGGGTGTTTTTACCACGAGGACATATATTACGTGACGGTCAACAATTATTAAGTCGATGTGGATTAACCATCGAAATAAAAGCCGCACCTGAATCTGTTTCAACGGTTTATTGTCGCGATCCATTATTATTGAGTCGAATTGCTTACCATTTAGGTAACCGTCATGTGCCATTACAAATCACCGAGCAATGGCTACGTTATCAACATGATCATGTGTTAGATCAAATGGTCTTGGGTTTAGGAGGGGAGGTAAAGACAGAAATTGAGCCTTTTGAACCTGAAGGTGGTGCTTATGGCGCAGCGATAACTGAACACCATAATCATTAATATTAATAGGATATTTATTTCAAAAATAAGGATATTAATTATGAAAAATAGCATGTTATATATTGTGATGTTATTTATATCACCTTCAGTGTGGGCGCATAGTGGTCACTATATTGCGCAAAAATTACATACACATTTATTTACGACAGAAGCTGAACATTCTTTTTTGAGTAATAGTCATTTATTAATATTGAGTCTGTTGTTGATTATTGTCATTAGCGGCTCGGTATATGCTTATGTTAAAAAATAAAGCATTACAGCATGAGTCTGTTGCGCAGTATCGATTATTTCAGCTGATTAGCCCATCGTTACCCATTGGTGGTTTTACTTACTCTCAAGGGCTTGAGTGGGCAGTTGAAGCGCAATGGGTTAACTCGCAACAAAGTTTAGTTGACTGGCTGGCGGTGGTGCTTGAACAAAGTATTACCACCTTAGAATTACCCTTGTTGCATCGATATTATCAGGCGGTAATAGCAGAAGATATCAACGCTATTGATCGCTGGAATGATTATTTTCATTCGTGTCGAGAGACCAAAGAATTACGAGCAGAGGAACAACAGCGTGGTCGGGCACTGTTTACATTATTAAAGCAACTCGATGTACTACAAAATATGCCATTACCGTACCAATCGACCCATACCAATCAATTATTAGGGTTAGCGATTGCGGCGGTTTATTGGCATATACCGCTGGATAAATTGTTACAAGGATATATGTGGAGTTGGGCGGAAAATATGGTGATGGCAGGGGTTAAGTTAGTGCCATTAGGACAAACTGCGGGGCAACAAACGTTACTACAGTTAACCGAACATTTTCCGTTAGCGTTACAGCAAGCAGAGACAATTAAAGATGATGATATTGGCAGTTATCTTCCCTCAGGTGCGATTGCCAGTAGTCGACATGAAACTCAATATACCCGTTTATTTCGTTCATAATTTGTTATTAAGCTAGGAATAATAATCTTAAGGAGAAGATCATGATGGAGTATAAACAACCATTACGTATTGGTGTCGGTGGTCCTGTTGGCTCAGGGAAAACAGCATTATTAGAAGTATTATGTAAAGCTATTCGCGATAAATTACATATTGCGGTGGTAACCAATGATATTTATACCCAAGAGGATGCCAAGATATTAACGCAAGCCCAAGCGTTAGCCCCTGATAGGATCATTGGGGTTGAAACTGGCGGCTGTCCTCATACTGCTATTCGTGAAGATGCCTCAATGAATTTAGCCGCTGTGGAAGAATTGGCTCAATTGCATCAAAATTTAGACGTGGTGTTTATTGAAAGTGGTGGTGACAATTTAAGTGCCACATTTAGCCCTGAGCTGGCTGATTTGACGATTTATGTTATTGATGTTGCTGAAGGTGAAAAGATCCCGCGTAAAGGTGGGCCGGGGATCACCCGCTCTGATTTATTGGTGATCAATAAAATAGATTTGGCGCCTTATGTTGGCGCATCGCTTGAGGTCATGGAAGCGGATACGCAACGAATGCGACCAACCAAACCGTATGTTTTTACTAACCTTAAAAAATCTCAAGGACTGGATACTATTATTGATTTTATTTTGACTCAGGGAATGTTGACATTGAGAGCATAAAAAAGAACCCCTTTTAGCTATTCTATATGAAAGAGCTGCTCTATATAAAATAGTTACTCTATATAAAATAAAGGGGTTCGTTATACCGCTTATATTTGATGGTTAATAAATTATGACGTAAGTTTCTTTATTGTCATTAATTCATCTTCGTCATCTTGAGCTAATTGCTCTGCGGTTGCTGGTGGACAACGATCCACAAACCAGCCCATGTAAGACGTTACAATCGTCACGATAATACACACAAAGCTTAACCACATGAATGGCGCGTAAGAGAAGGTAGCGACACCTAAAATACTCGCCATGTAGATACCATTATCACTCCAAGGCACCATGCCTGAAGTAAGCGTGCCACCAAATTCAGCATTACGTGATAGGTTCTTACGTTGGTAACCTAGACGGTCATAGTTCTTAGCACAAATCTTTGGCGTTAGAATTAATGATACGTACATTGCAGAACCAAAAACGTTACCAAGGAAAGCGGTTGCGATAGTAGAAACAGCAAGGCTACCTGCTGACTTTACTTTGCTTTCAAATAAGCGCGCGATGGTTTGCAGAACGCCGACTTTATCAAGTAAGCCACCAAAACCTAAACCAAAGATAATAACCGCTACTGAACCCAGCATCGATGACATACCACCACGGTTTAGAATCGCATCAATAAATTCAACTCCAGAGCTAATAGAGAATGGAGCCCATGCTGCGTTAATCGCTTTAAGTGGATCCATGCCTTGAACCATAATCGCCCACACAATACCTAACAGTGAGCCAAATGAAATCACGGGGAAAGACGGTAAACGGAACGCTAATAATACTAGAACAATAATGACAGGGATAAATGATAACGGTGAAATAACAAATTGTTTATCCATTGCCGCAATCACAGAATCTACTTGTGTCATATCAACGCTGCCAGCGTAGTGGAAACCAACGGCAGTAAATAAAATACCCGTAATAACATAGCTGATCAGTGCAATTGGCAGCATGCCTTTAATGTGTTCCATGATTTCAACGTTAGACATTGAAGAAGCAAGGATCACTGAATCTGATAGTGGTGACATTTTATCACCAAAATAACAGCCAGAAAGTACTGCACCAGCTGTCATTGGTGGTGGAATACCAAGACCTTGACCGATACCCATCATTGCAATACCTGCGGTACCTGCAGCTCCCCAAGATGTACCTGTTGCTAATGCTGTTAATGAACAAATGATCATCGTTGCTAGCAAGAAAATGGAAGGGTGGATAGCTTCAAGACCGTAGTAAATAATAGTTGGAACAATACCGCCAGCAATCCAAGTGCCGACTAGCGAGCCAACAGCTAATAAGATCAGTACTGCGCCTAAGCCGTTAGCAATACCTTTTGTCGCGGCTTTTTCTAGCGATTTGTAATCGTGTCCGAGTTTAATACCTAGTGCAATAATTACAAACCAACCGATATATAACGCCAGTTGGATTGGCAAATTCAATTTTGAGGTAAAAGAGAATGCAAGGGCAAGGAAAATACCAAGGGCAATAATGACTTGCATTACTGAGGGTAGTTTCACTATTGTCTGTTTTTCCATACTTCTAACCTTGTTTTATCGAGCTTGTTGAAATTGGGTCCAACCCAACCAATCAATACTATTTATCATTGGTTTTTAAATCGGATTGAAAAAGACGGCGACTGAAGCGGCGTTACTTTAGCAAATTGATTTATCATCGTGATAAATAATGTTTCTTTCTGTGATCTAAGTCTTTTTGATGCAGATCTTTCGTAAAACACTGACTTTAGTTGTTCTTTTAGTGTTAATTGATGGTTCTTATGTTGTGTTTTATATTTTTTTGTAAAGTCGTGGTGTGTCTACTAAAATCTTATAAAAAGTGATGGGTAAAGTATAAAAAGCTACTAACTATAGTAGTTATGAATTATCTACCTGCTTATTCACAGTGGGGGAGACTATCAGGGAAAGGGTTTTTTTTCAAAGTTCTGCCAAGGTTAACCTTTTACTAGCTTGATTGCATAATCAATGGATAAGCTCGTTTAATAACCATTAAATACTGTTTTATAATAGTTATTGATTGGTTTTTATGCTTTTTTTGATGCTAATATAAGCGATAATAAAACCTAATGTGGCTGATAAGAAACTCAAATGATAATAAAGCCGTAAAATATGGTTAGGTGTAAAGTACGATATTTTTTTATTTATAATTGAAAATTATGCTTGTTTTTGGTCTCGTAAATCTCTATAGATGGATAAAGAGATTTTAATACCACAGGGAGTGTAGTTGCAAATGATGACAGTAGGTTTAGTGGGTTGGCGTGGCATGGTGGGTTCAGTCTTGATGCAGCGCATGGTCGAAGAAGGTGACTTTGGCGTTATTGACCCGGTCTTTTTTACCACATCACAAGTCGGTTTAGCGGCGCCCAATTTTGGTAAAGATGCAGGTGTACTACAAGATGCGTTTGATATTGAAGCATTAAAGCGACTGGATGTCGTGATCACCTGTCAGGGCGGTAGTTATACTGAAAAAGTGTATCCAGCATTGCGTCAAGCAGGTTGGAAAGGCTATTGGATTGATGCTGCATCAACATTACGCATGCAGCCCGATTCAATCATTACTCTTGATCCAGTTAACTTTGATCAGATTCAGCAAGGTATTCATAGCGGAATTAATACCTATGTGGGGGGGAACTGTACTGTTAGTTTGATGTTAATGGCAGTTGGCGGCTTATATAAAGCGGGTTTGGTTGAGTGGATGACCTCTCAAACTTATCAAGCTGCATCGGGTGCTGGTGCCAAGAATATGCGTGAGTTAATCAGCCAAATGGGCGTGGTTAATGATTCTGTTGCTAGTGAGTTAGCCAATCCAGCGTCGTCAATTTTAGATATTGATCGTAAAGTTGCACAAACACTGCGTTCGGCAGATTTTCCTGCTCAAGAATTTGGCGCACCATTGGCGGGTTCATTAATTCCATGGATTGATGTTAAGCGTGATAATGGTCAAAGCAAAGAAGAGTGGAAGGCATCGGTTGAAACCAATAAAATTTTAGGATTGCAAGATAGCCCGATTCCAATTGATGGTACGTGTGTACGTATTGGTGCAATGCGTTGTCATAGCCAAGCATTAACATTAAAGCTCAAGAAAAATGTTCCGCTAGATGAAGTTGAAGCGATTATTGCATCCCATAATGATTGGGTTAAAGTGATCCCTAATGAGCGTGATATTACAGTACAAGAATTGAGCCCAGCGAAAGTGACTGGAACGTTATCTGTGCCTGTTGGTCGTTTACGTAAACTTGCTATGGGTGATAAATACCTTAATGCATTTACGGTTGGCGATCAGTTACTTTGGGGGGCAGCAGAGCCATTACGTCGTACACTACGTATTTTACTAGCAGCAAAAGCCTAATTTTAAATATTAGAGCAATAAAAAAACCCGCTTAAATAAGCGGGTTTTTAGTGTTTTTATTACTGTAAATTAAGCAGCTAGATTTTTAGCAGCGAAGTCCCAGTTAACCAATGCCCAGAATGCAGCCATGTAATCAGGACGAACATTGCGGTAATCGATGTAGTAAGCGTGTTCCCATACATCTACTGTTAGAAGTGGAGTCATTTTTAGACCTTCTTCTGCAATAGGGCAACCCGCGTTTGAAGTGTTAACGATTTCTAATGCGCCATCTTCTGTTTTAACTAACCATGTCCAGCCTGAACCAAAGTTGTTGATTGCAGAATCTGTGAACTTAGCTTTGAATTCTGCGAAAGAACCAAATGCTTTAACAATTGCATCCGCTAATTCGCCAGTTGGCTCGCCGCCGCCATTTGGACTTAGGCAATGCCAGTAGAATGTGTGGTTCCATACTTGAGCTGCGTTGTTGAAAACACCACCAGTAGAAGTCTGTACGATTTCTTCAAGAGATTTTTCAGCAAGGTCAGTACCTTCTACAAGACCGTTTAGCTTAACAACATACGTGTTGTGATGCTTACCGTAATGGTATTCTAGTGTCTCTTGAGAGATATGTGGCTCAAGAGCGTTGATTGCGTACGGTAGAGCTGGTAGTTCAAATGCCATTGCTCAATTCTCCATTTTAATTGTTGTTATTGGGCTTACTGCCCACGACATTACTTCTAGTAGACGTTGGCGCCTACTTATTATTTGAATCTGACCGTTTTATTTTAGCAAGTTTTTAGTTTATTAAAAGCATTAAGCTTAAAAAAATACCCTATACCTCGTTATTCATAAGGTCAATAACCACTTAATAGATATCAATATAACTAAGATTGCGCTTTATTGCTGAAAAGAGCCGCTAAACATAATTTGAAAGTATTTTTATTGGTGACGATAACCAAGTAGAATGGTAGGGTTTATAATAAATGATTATTAGAATCGGACGAGGAAGCTATGGAAACTATCGATAAAATTAAGCAACAAATCGCAGATAACGCTATTTTGTTGTACATGAAAGGCTCTCCAAAATTACCAAGCTGTGGCTTCTCATCACAAGCATCACAAGCGTTAATGAACTGCGGTGAGAAATTTGCGTTTGTAGATATTCTTCAAAATCCAGATATCCGTGCTGAATTACCTATTTATGCACAGTGGCCAACATTCCCACAATTATGGATTGACGGTGAGCTAATTGGTGGTTGTGACATCATTTTGGAAATGTTCCAAAAAGGTGAGTTGCAGACGTTAATTAAAGAGTCAGCTGCACGTAGTGATGCACAAGCTGCTGAGTAAGCTTATCTATTAGTGTGTTATTTAGCGCTTATAAAAAAACCGCCACGTTGACCGTTGGCGGTTTTTTTTGTTTTATCTTAAATGACTGGGGTTATATTTAACTGACAATCACTAAAGGATCATTGATGCTATCCAGCCAAAGGCGATCAATGGCAAGTTGTAGTGAATAAACGTTGGTACTACAGAGTCCCAAATATGATCATGTTGTCCATCGGCATTCAAACCCGATGTTGGACCAAGGGTTGAATCAGAGGCAGGTGAACCCGCATCGCCCAGAGCCGCGGCCGTACCGACTATTGCAATAGTCGCCATTGGTGAAAAACCAAAAGAGATACATAAAGGCACATAAATTGTCGCTAGGATGGGAATGGTGGAGAATGATGAACCAATACCCATGGTCACTAATAAACCTACTACTAGCATTAATAATGCAGCCAATGGCTTGTTGTTACCGATAATAGCTTCTAGTGAGTTAACTAAAGTTTCAACGCCACCAGTCGCTTTCATAACTGCTGCAAAACCTGCTGCTGCAATCATAATAAAGCCGATCATTGCCATCATATGCACACCTTGAGTGAACACGTCGTGGGTTTCTTTCCACTTGATAACACCGGTAAAGGTAAACACCATAAAACCGACTAAACCACCGATAATCATTGAGCCACTGTAAAGTTGTGCCCCTAATGCGGCAAAAATTGCGCCGACAGCCACATAAACATGGCGCATATCAATTTCTTTCTTTTCTGGCTCACTCGCTAGGATCTTTTCTTCTGAGTATTCACGAGGTTTACGGTAGCTCACAAAAATAGCAGTTAATAAACCAAACAGCATTCCACAAGCAGGCAAAATCATCGCGATAGGCACTTGGCTTGCAACAACATCTAAACCATTATCGTGTAAGTTTTTAAGCAAAATATTATTGAGGAAAATACCACCAAAACCAATGGGAAGTACCATATAAGGTGTGACTAAACCAAAGGTTAATACACACGCAATTAATCGACGATCAAGTTTAAGTTTTGCAAAAACATGCAATAGCGGTGGAATAACAATTGGAATAAAGGCGATATGGACAGGAATGACGTTCTGAGAAGAAATGGCAAGTAATACTAAAATGATAAGAACGCTATATTTAACACCTGTCGCAGCCGCGATATTTTCGTGGCCGCTAATGCGCTTAATAACTTTTTGAGCAAGGACATCAGTAATGCCTGATCGCGAAATAGCGACGGCAAAAGCACCTAACATGGCATAGCTTAATGCAGTTGTTGCACCGCCACCTAAGCCACCTTCAAAGGCAGAAACAGCATCGGTAAGGGATAATCCTCCGATGAGGCCACCGACAATGGCACTAAATGTAAGAGCAACCACGACATTGACTCGCATTAAAGCGAGTACCAGCATGATGCATACGGCGATAATTACAGGATTCATAAAAAGGGATGTTCCATCTATAGTTTATGTTTACGATATTGCTTCGTTTTTTAGGGCATTTATAGCGACTGAAACAACGGATTTAATTATTATTATGAGACGTTGATCTCATATATCACAGTGTGCTTGATTTTCAGCATTTGTCGAGAAAAAAATACACGCAGTACAAATGTATGATTTTCGGTGTGTAAGTTGTTATATGCCATTGTTTTTAAAAAGAAATAAAAGCGAGCAAAATGCTCGCTTTTATAATGTGATATTTTTTTTAATAAAATATTAAGGTGTTGTTGTGAGAACACTTTTATTGGTAACGATTAAGTTTTTACCGTTGTTCTCTGTAAAAGAGGCTATTCCCAGTTGCATTTCTTTTGTTACCGCGGCATTAGAGTGTGGTGAGAGTAGTGATGAGTGATCACCGGCTTTAAATAATAATGCGCTACGTATTACTGGATGACTGATTGATTGAGTGGTGATAACCAGCTGTAGACCACTAATTAAAGGGGTTGTGCCTGCAAAAGGTGAGTATGGTTGAGCAATGTTGGTTCCAGTAACGGTTGCACCTAGCGTGACAGTGTTTGGAATGGTTGCATCGTCTTTTACCTGCGCCAGATATACCGCGATGTTTGAATTTATTAATGGTGCGTGGTTGGTTGGATCAATGGTATCTAGCACCGTTTGGGCTGCATACCCAAAATTATTAAAGGTAGAATACATTGCTGTGAGTATCGCGAGTGATGTTGGATCGCCTTGTGTGATCAAATTACGTTGATAAGTGTTAAAACAAACCTCCGCGGCGAGTGACTGTTGCTGACAAAAAGCATTAAACGTTTCATTGGTTGTTGCCATTAAATTACCCTTAACAAAATCCCCAAAGTTGCCAGAGTTAAGCAATAAATAAGGAATTTCACCGCCAGGGTTAGCTAATGCCAGTGCATTGATATTAAACAATATAGCGTCTGTTTGAGGTTGGCTTACTGGACGATTGACAAGGTTTGCCACACTAACACCCGTAATAGCCCCTAAAGAGTGGCCAATAAAGCTAACCCCTTGCGTTGGATCGAGGGTTTTTAAATTGCCTAGGCTACCTATTGCAGTGGTATCACCCGTTGCAATAGTGGCAAATATTTGTCCAATTGCTGCTCGTAATCCAATGATGTCACTTGTGCTTTGGCGTAGATTGTCTCTTGCGACAGTGAGCGTTGATAAATTTAAATAGTATTCAGGGTGGCCGTCACTGGCACTGCCATCAATACCTTTGATTGTTCGGCTGCCATGTAATGGATGATCGATGGCAAAAATAGCTTGGCAATTATCACCAATAATATTATCTGCCAGTGCTAATACGCTGTCTTTGGTGCTGGTAATACCGTGTAAATAAATATTAGTGCCGTTTTTTCCTATCTCGTCGCATTTAGGATCTATCGGAAGAACGAGCGTGTAATCAATATATTGTACTGATTGTAATTTGGGTAATGGACTAAAGCGGGTGATCAATCGCTGTGGATCAAGTTGTTCACCATTGGCTAATATCAGTGTTGCACCTGCTAGTGTGGTCAATAATCGACGTTGTATGTCAGCATCACTGCTCGCCGCTGCAATATCGGTCGGGGTGACATTCAGTATGGCTAATTGCTCAATGATTGCTGCTTTATCAGCATCGCTGCCTGTGGTTAATATCGAACTAATAATCGCTAAACTTGGCATACCACTTTGCCAAGGTGTTATAACAAAACCTGCGGCAGTATTATTTAAGAAATAGGGCAATGCTACTGTACCTGTATAGATTTCACCTTTTGCTTGTGGTGTGGTTGTTTTGCTATCAGTAAGGTTAGCAAACGTAAACAGACTGCGTAGGTCAGAAGCGGTGACGTCATCGCTAACAGCACTGCCTTGCCACACTGTTTTTGCGCCGTGTTGTAATGCTAATGCAGTGGCTGCTTTGACGGCATAAACGGCATCACCGACTGAAGCGGTTGTAAACCAACTAGAGAACATAATACTGTTTTTGTCAACACCCGCTTTAACAAATTCAGCTTCTGTGGCGTGGGTAATATTTTGGGCGGGAAGTAGGGCTGCAACAGGAGCGGGTGCATTAGCTTTTAATACCGCATAGCTGTTGCTCATGCCGACACTATCACCGTTACTGTCTTTAAGGTCATTAGTAATCGCAAACATATAATGACTGGCTGGTTTTAGCGGCTTTAACAACATAACAGTCAGGGTAGTACCTGATGCTGAGAGCGTAAAATCGCCCTTTTCTTGAGTGAGTTTAATCGGTTCTGTGGTATCGGTACTATTGGTAGGATCGTTAGATTCAATTAAATAAAAGCCATTAGCGATAGTGGTACTATCAAGGTTAACGCCAACAAATTGCAGTTGTAGTGGTTGGCTTGTACTCCAACCATCAGTGTGTCCCATGGCGACTAATGGATCGCTGAGATCATTGGGATCTGCTGCTGCGAGTTCGGTATTTAAGGTGCCATCGCGACTGTCCATTAATAAATAAGTGGGTTGGACGAGGACTGGGTTTTGTGGATCCGTGATTAAATCAAAGTTAATTTTAGTGGCGGCGTTGATGTTATCGGTAATACTTGGATCTAGCGTTGGTGCTCCCTCAAGTTTATTGTCACCACCACAGCCCATTAGCCCTAAACTTGTTGTTAGTATCGTTAAAATATACTTGTTCATATATTTCCTTATTAAATGTTGTTATGTATAGCGGCTAAAAGGTGTAGTTAAGTTGTGCAGCCCCAATATAGGCAACACTACTGGCAGTAAAACGTTGTTTATTTTCAATAAAGTCACTTTCTTTGCCATAGATATAACTAATACCAAGATCAATGCTTAATTGAGGACTATGTTGGTAGGTTGCGCCAGCTGAATACCAAAATCGGTCAGTATCAGGAATACTCAATGTGGCTTTACCACCTTGTTCATCGTAGGCAAACCCTGCGCGTAATATCACGCTAGGATTGAGGGTATATGTGGTACCAATAGACCATCGAAATGCATCACTATAGTCTTCATCTTTTAGTAAGCAGATACCCGGCATTTGACCATTTAAATTACATTGCTCATTGGTGGCGCGTAATTCCTTAAATAAGCTCCATTGAGTCCAGAAAATACTGTAATGAACGGCAATTTGATGATTAAGCTGATGAAAACCTGAGAATTCAGCAGTGGCAGGTAGGACAACTGGAAGTTTACCTTTAATCGTGTTACCCCGATTGGCACTACCTAATACTAATCCAGAGTAATCAGTAAAATCGCCTTCAAAATCAAGATCAACTTTAGAACGGTAGGCAAAGCCAAAACGATTGTTATCGTCTAATTGATAGAAAGCCCCAATATTCCATCCCCAACTCCACGTGTCACCTTCCATGTTAATGGTTTTATTACTAGGCTTAATCGCGGGATAGAAAGGTAACGCATTCTGACCATAATGACGATAAAGTTCAGCCTTGGCATAAACAGCATTGAGACCTACACCAAGGCTTAATTGGTGATTAACTTTGTAAGCAACACTTGGATTTAAGTTCATTGCAACGAGTGAGGTTTTACCTGCGGATGTACCATCATAAAAATCAGCGGGATAATCTGTAGTGACGCCATAGCCTGAAAATAAGGCAAGCCCCCAAGAAAGACGATCATTAAGCGGTTGAACAAAATAACTGGCAGGAACAAAAGCAGTAGGAGCAACATTTTTTGCGGTTTGGACACCGTTAGGCGCATCATGCGCAATCACATCAACATCGGGCATGACGATACTGCCGACGACTGACACTGTCATGGTGCTAAATTGAGTCATTGCTGCTGGGTTACGAGAGATCACGGCAGCATTATCAGCAATGGCTGCCTCCCCAGCAAAAGCACGACCTAAGCCTGATGCTGATTGTTCTGATACTTGAAAACCGGCACTAAAAGCTGAACTACTGGTAAGGGCTGTGCAAAGAACAAGGGAAAGATAACGTATATTTACGGACATTATTCTGCCTCTCTGTTGTCGTTATTTCATTTTTTATTCATCCATGAGGAAAAACAAAACGCATTACAGATCAAGTATAAGAGTAATGTTAATTAATTGTTAAATTATTGGGGTTTATTTATGTTGGTGGTTAGCTAGGAGTATTTGTGACAGGTATAAAAAAACCCATGCAAGGATGGGTTTAATAGAAAGGGCAGATAATGAGCGTTATTCTGTTTCAGTTTCTTCTGCTGATGGCGTGAAGAGTGGCCAGCCGCCAAGTTGTTTCCACTTATTAACGATTTTGCAAAATAATTCAGCAGTACGTTCTGTATCGTATAGTGCTGAGTGTGCTTCTTTGTTATCAAATGGAATTTCAGCGGTCTGACAGGCTTTAGCCAATACTGTTTGTCCAAAGGCTAAACCACTTAATGCAGCGGTATCAAATGTTGCAAAAGGGTGGAATGGGTTGCGTTTTAGTTTAGCGCGCTCTGATGCTGCCATTACAAAGCTATGATCAAACGTCGCATTATGTGCCACCATAATTGCACGTGTGCAGTCAGTGTGTTTTTGTTCTTTTCTTATCTGCTTATAAATTTCTTTAAGTGCAACTTCTTCTGATACCGCACCACGTAATGGGCTAAATGGGTCACGAATACCATTAAATTCCAATGCTTCTTTATGCAAGATCGCGCCTTCAAAAGGAGCAACATGGAAATGAATGGTCGTTGCCGGTTTTAGCCAACCATCTTCATCCATTTGTAAAGTGACAGCACAAATTTCTAATAAGGCATCTGTTTTTGAATTAAAACCTGCTGTTTCAACGTCAATGACGACAGGAAAGTAGCCGCGAAAGCGACTTTTTAGGGTATTAAATTGGTTATCTTGGCTCATAGCACTGCTGTCAAAATAATAGAATCAGATATTATGGCAGATTAATGCGCTAATTTCATTGCTGTTAGGCTTTCGAAAGTATGATTTGATAAGGTGATAATTCTATAAATAAGAGAAGGCTAAAGCTCACAGCATTAATGCCGATATAGAAGCATTAATGATGTTATCGCCATTGTATTATTTTCTTTTAGTTTGGTTATAAAATGAATTCAATTGAATTATTAACAGCTTGGTTGCGAATTGGATTAGTTGTGAGTGTGTTTTTTTCAATGCCGATGGCTGTGGCTAAAAACTATTTGGCACAGCCGAGCCAATCTCAGTGGCAAATAACAGTTGATACCCCTTTAGAGTGTCGTCTTAATCATGTTATTCCGGGTTACGGGAATGCGCAATTTTCAGCTCTTTCTAGTAAAACAATGAATCTTCACTTTGAATTGAAGATGAATCGTCAATTAGGGGCGACCCGTAATGTTAAATTAACCTCAATGCCGCCATCATGGATGCCTGGTGATGCTGCACATGCGATGGTTAATCTGAAATTTTTTAAACAATTTGATGGTTATATTGAAGGAAATACGGCATGGCAAATGTTGGCTGAATTAGAAGATGGACGTAACCCTACTTTCAATTATAAAAGTTGGCCGACACAACAACAGCGCCAGTTAGAAGTTGGTTTGTCTGCGGTGAATTTTAATAAATCATATCAACTATTTAGCCAATGTTTAAATAACCTAATGCCATTTAGCTTTGATGATATTGCTTTTACTATTTTACATTATAATCATGACAGTGATGAACTGAATAATATGTCTCAAAAGCGATTAGCACAAATTGCAGATTATGTGCGTTACTCCGATGATATCGATTTAGTGCTGGTGGCGGCATACAGTGATTCAGCACAAGGTACGGTTGAAGGGCAGCGTTTATCTGAACAACGAGCAGATAAAATTGAAGGCTATTTTAAAGCATTAGGTTTACCTGACAATCGAATCCAAGTCGAAGCACATGGCAAACGACGACCGATTGCGGATAACTCAACCCCTGTTGGTCGTCATCAAAACCGCCGAGTGGTTATTTCGTTAGGGCGTAGTGCCGTTTGAGTTATTCATTATCAGAATGTTAATCCTCCGTTGACATAGCTTGTTGATCACACCTTTATGATGGTGGTGTTAATCATTGAATAAGGATTTTGGTATGAATAAGCGTATATTAATTGGCATTGTGATCATTGCCGCAGCCATTATTGGCATCAAAATGTTTACCACCACGGTTGAAAATGTAGCAACAGATACGACCAAAGATGTACTCAATAATGTCGTTAAAGCGAATTTAAAACCAGTTGTAGCAGCGATTAAAAATCAACAATTGTGTCAATCCGGTACAGATACTCAATTACAGGCTCTTGGACATGAAGGCCAACCTTTAGCGCGCAGTATGGCTTATATTGCATTAGCGCAAGAAAGTTATTTGCAAGGTGATAATCAAAAAGCACTGGTAGAATTACAGCAATCATTGGATGCTAGTGGTAAAAAAATATCACCTCAACAACGGGACCAATTACTAAAGGGATTAGCAAAAGGTGCTGAAGAGTTAGCGGCTAAGCGTAAACAAAATGGTTTTAATCGTAACTGCCAATCATTGTAATGAGATGTTATTTTTAATAAAAAAGGAGCATCGAGGTGCTCCTTTTTGTATTTTAACTATATGATATATATGTTTTTATTAACAACACACCATTGATTTTAGGTGCAAGGTGTTGATAAATAATCTTGGATCGGCAATCTTATTCAACATTGATTGTGTCGGTAGGCAATCGTCATCGACGTAGTCGACATAATCCGCTGCTGAATCAAAAATCAAAATATCCAACGCCAAACGATCTAATCCGTATAAACCTCGGTGGATCATATCGGCAGAAAATACCAACAAGTCACCTGCCGCTAACGCAATTTGTTTACCGCCGGAGATACTATCATTACTGACTTTGCCATTCACTTCTTGGCGAACGTTGTACTCTTCTTCATTATCCCATCGTTTGTGTGTTCCGGGGATGATCTCCATGCCGGGCTCATCAAATAAGGGGATGCGAAGATGTAATACTTGTGTTTCTAGTATGACTTTCATTTGGTCTTCAATATCATAGTCATATTGACAGTCACGGTGCCAGAAGTCTTTTTGTCGCGGATTTACTGGGTTGAAGAACAGCTGTGTATTCATGAATGCAGGATTTTCTGGTATTACCGCATCGACGACATTCATGATTTTTTTGGAACTGATAAAGTCAAAAAGTATCGTTCTGTCGTCGACAGGTAAATATTCGCTTCCCGTGATTAAAGACGAGTTAAACGCTTCTTCTTGATAGAACTCTTTGTTGTCTGCTTTCCATAATTCATGGAATTTCAAGACTACTTTTCTAAGCGATGAGATTTGAGCTTCATCGAAATAATTTCTAATAACAAAGTAACCCTGTTCGTTGTAACTGTTACTTAATTGTTGGCTATTTTCTACCACGGACTACCTTCACACTTTTTATACCGTTTACTGACCACGGCATTCTTGGGCGCATGATGCCAGACCTGTATCGTTCAACCAAGTATTTAATCCGTGTATTGAAGATTCGTGTTTGAGGTGATATTCCTAAGTATTATCGACAATCTCTTGTCGTCCTGGAAATTCACATAAGTCTTCAATAATACAACTACCGCAACGGGGTTTACGTGCAATACAGGTATAGCGCCCATGTAAAATAAGCCAGTGATGGACATCAACCTTGAATGCTGCGGGTACGACTTTTAGCAGCTTTTCTTCTACTTGTTCAACATTTTTACCCATCGCAAATTTAGTGCGATTACACACGCGAAAAATATGGGTATCAACAGCAATTGTCGGCCAACCAAAGGCTGTGTTTAGCACGACGTTGGCAGTTTTACGACCGACACCGGGTAGGGCTTCTAACGCTTCGCGATCTTCTGGGATTTCGCTGTTATGTTTATCGAGCAAAATACGGCAGGTTTTGATGACATTTTCAGCTTTAGAATTAAATAACCCAATGGTTTTTATATATTGTTTAACGCCATCAACCCCAAGATCAAAGATAGCTTGCGGCGTATTGGCGATAGGATAAAGCTTAGCTGTTGCCTTATTGACACTAACATCTGTCGCTTGTGCTGATAGTAAAACCGAGATTAATAGCTCAAACGGTGTTGTCCAATGAAGTTCTGTCTGTGGGTGTGGATTTTCAGCTTGTAATCGTTCTAATATCTGAACCCGTTTTTGATTATTCATGGTCTTTCCTGACGAGATATAATGCCAATATCACCATTATTATTAAGGGTGAGCACCGATGGGTAATATTGACAGCATTGATTATATTTATGGGGATAGCAATAGTAAAAACTGGCCCGCAAGCCAGTCTTATTATTGGTCAGTGACGAGTACCGTATTATTTAGCATCGGTAATACGCGCACGTTCAACTTTCGGTGGTTGCTGTTTCTCTAACACCGATTGTTTGTCTGCTTTGTATTTATCAATAATATTTTTAAGTGCAATCATAAAGCCAACACCAAGAAAGGCACCAGGCGGTAACATTGCAAGTAAAAAGCTACTGTCAAAATGAAAGATTTGAATATGCAGTACTGATGCCCAGTTACCTAATAAGCGGTTAGCCCCATCAAATAACGAACCTTTACTTAAAATCTCACGCATTGCACCGAGTAAAAATAGGGCTGATGTCATACCAAGCCCCATCCATAAACCGTCTAATACGGCAGGTAATGGTTTGTTTTTAGAAGCAAAAGCTTCAGCGCGACCGATAATAATACAGTTAGTTACGATCAAAGGAATGAAGATACCTAACGATTTATATAAACCATAAACATAAGCATTCATCAATAACTGTACGCAAGTTACCAGTGACGCAATGATCATCACGAACACAGGAATACGTATTTCTGACGGGACTAATTTTCTAATGACTGAAATAGTAAAATTAGACATCACCAATACCATGGTAGTGGCAAGCCCTAATCCGAGCGCATTGGTCGCGGTTGATGACACTGCGAGTAATGGACATAAACCTAACAGCTGTACTACTGTTGGGTTGTTGTACCATAAGCCATTTTTCATCAACTCTTTATAAGATGTTGTCATAATTATTCACTCGGACAGTCTAGTGGCTGGCTCAGAATTTTCTGCTGATTATTTTGCCAGTACAACGAGATATTTTTTACCGCTTTTACAACAGCACGTGGGGTAATGGTTGCCCCTGTAAATTGATCAAATTCACCGCCATCTTTGCGAACATGGAATTTAGGATCGTTTGCACCATTAACCCGCTTACCTGTGAAACTATAGATCCAGTCACTGACGGACGTTTCAATTTTATCACCCAGCCCCGGTGTTTCATGTTGCTCTAAAATACGCACACCGGTTATAACGCCTTTAGTATCAAGCCCAACAATCAGTTTAATCGCACCGCTATAACCATCAGGTGCAATACCTTCAATAGCAATGCCTGTCGGCTTACCATCTTGAGTCGCGATATAAGCAGGCATAGCGGTTTTAGTGCCGATATATTGCTGATTTTTAACTAAAGTACAACTCTTATAGAGTAGGTTATTATGGCTCGTAACGGGAATAACTTGGTTTAAAGTATCCAGTAATTGCTGCTGTTGCTGCTGAAAAATACGATCAGCAGTGAAATAGTGAGTAAGAGAAACTAATGCTGTTGATAACAAAGCAAAAACAGCCAAAATCAGACCATTTTTTTTCATAGATTTAAACATGGGCATGCTCATTATTAGTGTCCATAAGTGCGTGGGCGTGTGTAGTAATCAATAATCGGTACACACAAGTTAGCCAATAGCACAGCAAAAGCGACACCATCAGGGAAGCCGCCCCAAGTACGAATGAGGTAGATCATTACGCCAATAAAAGCACCAAAGATCAGTCGACCTTTTACCGTTGTTGATGCTGTTACAGGATCCGTTGCAATAAAAAATGCACCAAGCATGGTTGCGCCAGAGAACATATGTAATAACGGTGAGGCTGCAACGCTTGGGTCGATGACATAGATAATGCTACTAATAACGAATAATGACGTTAGCATTGCAACAGGGATATGCCATTGAATAACGCGTAATTTAAGTAACAATAACCCGCCTAATAAGAAGCCGATATTAACCCACTCCCAACCAATACCTGCCAGCGTACCATACACAGGTTGTTTCATTGCTTCTGCAATCGTCATGCCTGTTTTTAATGATGTTTTTAACGTATCTAATGGGGTTGCCATCGTGTAGCCATCGACTGACATTTTTAATTGTTGAACACTAAAACCATCAGGTGTAAAACCAGTAAAAATAGCCGATAGACTGTCCATAAAAGTGACGGGATTGGCACTTAATGATATTGGTGGTAACCATGTTGTCATTTGGACAGGGAAGGAAATCAGTAATACCACATAAGCAACCATCGCAGGGTTAAACAGGTTCTGACCCATGCCACCATAAAGGTGTTTAGCAATTACGATAGCAAAGAATACGCCGATCACCGTGATCCACCATGGTGCTAGTGGTGGAATTGAAATACCAATTAAGACACCTGTTAAGAGGGCAGTATTATCACGTAGATAAGGCGCTAATGGTCGTTGACGTAATTTGAGCACAATTGCTTCAAAGGTAATCGCACAGATTGAGGCGAAAACAATTTGGATCAATGTACCCAAACCAAAAAAGTAGCATTGAGCAATAACACCAAAAATCGCACATAAAATAACAGTACGCATGATGGCACTTGTGCTGCGGCGGTTATGTGCATGGGGTGAGCTGGCAATATTAAAAGCCACGATTATTCTTCCTCAATGTTGGGTTGTACTTTATTGGCTTGCTGGGCTGCTTTACGGGCTTTAGCACGTGCAACGGCTGCGGC
>SAMEA5043655__coassemble_25_pt1 | contig 42515 bp, 39 predicted proteins | sample SAMEA5043655__metabat2_low_PE_001 | metagenome-assembled genome bin SAMEA5043655 (sample SAMEA5043655) | Gadus morhua
CTTGCTGACCTTGTTGTTGCTGGTTTTTGTTACCTTGCTGACCTTGTTGCTGCTGGTCTTTGTTGCCTTGCTGACCTTGTTTTCCTTCTTTCCCTGATTGTTCCTTCTTTTCCTGCTGCTGTCGCTTTTGCTTTTCAGCTTGCTCAACAATGGCCAAGTTCTTCTTAGCATCGGCAAAATCAGGTTGTTGTTTTAGCAGTTTTTTATAGGTTTCTAATGCTTGTTTATAATCCCCTTTTTGGGCGTAAGCGTTACCGAGATTGTATTGTGACGTTGGATCTTGTAGCGGTTTGAGTGTCTCTATCGCTTGCTCATACTGCTTGGCTTTATATTCAGCAATTCCTTTCCATTGTGGCGAGGTGAAATCTTGTGCGGCTTGTTTATAATTGCCATCAGTAAATGTTTCATAAGCTTGGCGGTTAGTGTTAGTCCATGGACTCGCTTGAGCATGATCGATGGGTAATAAAATAAACATTGCCGCTAAAACAACCCCACGACGAAAACCGAGTAGGGCAAATAATAGCAATGGAATAATTAACCAGAAGCCACCATTTAAACGTTCTTGTAATTCTTTCTCATGGCCTTTTTTACCGCTGTCTAATGGTTTGGCAGTAAAGTGAACAATAGCGTTAACATCATTATCGGTCGCTTGTGCCATTTGTAATATGCCCCCCGTACTATCAGTGATTGACATTAAAGTACCAATATCAATTTTACTGATCACAGGTGTGCCATTTTCTGATAATAAACTGCCATTAGGGAGCTGAATCGGTGCACCTTCAACAGTACCCATTGCTAAAATAGATACGCGGTAGTGGGTCCCTTTGAGATCGGCTAATGCTTGTTGAGCAACAGTTTTACTCATACCGTCAGTCATTAAGATGATGTCACCGGTATTGTGGCCTGCTTGCTTGAGTAATCGTATTGCTTCTGCGATCCCCGAGGCAGCATTATTACCTGCAATCGGCATCACATCAGGTGATAAACTTGGGATCAAATTACGTAACGTACTGCTATCGGTCGTTAGCGGACTGACTTCATAGCCATCACCCGCGAAAGCAACCAGTCCCGTACTGCCTTCCTTCCAACCCGGTAACATATCTAATGCTTTAAATCTTTCTTGAGTTAAGCGATTAGGTTTTATATCCGTTGCATACATAGATTGTGACATATTCATCACTAATACCCGCGCACCACTGAGGTTATAAGCGGGCAGTTTAACTTTTTGCCAACTAGGCCCTGCCATGGCAATAACGGCAATCAACCAACCGAGTGTTAATAAACCTAGCGGCCATCGTTTAGGTTGTTGTTGAGTCAGCCCCAATTTTTGAGCAAGGTGAGGGGCGATTAAGCCTGAATGCTGTGCTTTGCCTTTTAACCAAGGTAGAACAATGATCAAGGGAATTAACGCTGCAAACCATAATGGATGCATAAAGGTAAAATCAGCCATGACGTTTCCTCATGAAAGCGATAATAACGGATAAAAGTAATGCCAACGCTAATGGGTAGCGGAATAGCTCATCACGTGGTCGCCAAGTTTGTTGAGCATTATTAACCGGTTGAAGTTTGTTAATAACATCGTAAATTTTTGATAATTGTTGTGGGTTTCGGGCGCGGAAGTATTCACCACCGGTCATTGCGGCTATCTTACTTAAGGTTTTTTCATCAAGATCAGACGATGGGTTAACAACCCGATCACCGAAGAAGCCTTTTTGGATCATTTTATCAGCGCCAATGCCGACGGTATAAATTTTAACGCCACTTTCTTGGGCAAGTTTGGCTGCTTCAATTGGACCGATAACGCCAGATGTATTACCACCATCACTGAGTAAAATAATCACTCGTTGTGGTGCCTTACTGTCGATAAAGGTCTTTGTTGCCACCCCTAAACCTTCACCAATGGCTGTGCTTTGACCTATTAAACCAAGCACCGTGCGATTAAGTTGTTGTTCAACGGTTTTGCGATCAAAAGTTAACGGTGTTTGTAAATAACCATGATCAGCAAAAACCACTAACCCCAGTCGATCGCCTTTGCGTTTTGCGATGAAATCAGACAGTACATGTTTCACAGCAGTTAAACGGTCAATACTTTGACCATCTTTGGTTACCATGTCAGGGATCGCCATTGATCCTGAGAGATCGACTGCTAGTAGCATGTCACGGTGCTCAGGTTTTATTTCTATCGGATCGCCATACCACACTGGTCGCGCAACAGCACAAACAAGGCTTATCCATATTATTGTCATTAACACTTTACGAATAATCGAACTGGGTTGTTTTTGGCCCATACCTTGTGGCAACTGCGGCAGATGAATGGCTGCAGGTTGTGCAACGGGTTTACTGAATCGATAAACTACCCATGCTAATGGCAATAAGGCCCATGCCCATAGCCACACAAACTCAAACATTGGATGACTCCTTGGTGATCACATTCGGATGATTATCATGACTCATGGTTTTAGCGGGTAGGGCATGTTGTAGCCATAATAATGCCTGCTGCCGACAATCATTAAATTGCGATTCTGTTAGTGGCGTCGAGGAAAAAAGCCCTTGTTGCCACGATGATTGTTGGTCAACAAAACCACGGTATTTAAGCGGTAGCTGTTGATCAAGAAACAGTAACCATTGCGTACCCGTTAAGGGGGCAATAACAGAACGAGGAAAATAGCTTAATGCGGCTTGTTTTAGTAAGACATTAATAGCCGTTAACCCACCCTCAAAACAATGGCTTTTTAATATTGTGATTGCTTCTTGTTTTGCCGCGTAATGTTGATTACGGCGGCGAAGTTGATAACCCACAATGATAATTACAATCAGGCTCACAGTAATAACCGCCCACCATCCCCATGCTAGCGGCCAATAGCTTGGTGCTGTGTGAAGATGAATATCGGCCAGTGGTAGTGGTGGTGCAGCAAGTTTACTCATCACTTTATCCCTTGAGAGTGTGCTCCCAGCTGTTGCAATAACGGTTGCGCCGCTGAGAGAGTATGCAATGGTATGGCGAGTGATGTTGCCATTTCACTAATGAATTTTTGATGAATTTGATATTGTTGGCTTAATGAATCGCGCGTTTTTTTTGCCGAGAAATCAAGCCATGCTGATTGCTTATTATCAGTAACATGTTCATGGCCTCTGTATTGTGTTTGCCCTTGCTCAAGGGGATCATGAATTTGGACAAATTGAATGCGATTATGTTGCCGAAGTTGACTTAATCGACGTTTATCTGCCGATTTTAGCGTGTTGAAATCACTAATAATAATAATCTCACTGCCTTTAGGACACAGATAATGTAATCTTTTGAGTGCGATTGAAAAGCCATCATTATTGATATTATCTATTGTTTGCAATGCGTCATGCTGGGCTGAAATTACGGCATTAATTATCTGCAATGGTCCTCGCTGACGTGCAGTAGGTTTACACTCAATAGTGTTAATTTCATTATAAATCACCGCGCCAACACGATCTTGTTCATCAATTGCTAACCAACTGAGTAAACTCGCAAAATGCGTAGCTTGTACGGATTTAAGCATTAATTGTGAACCAAATTGCATGCTACTGCTGAGATCAATAAATAACATGATTGGCTGTTCACGTTCTTCGGTAAAGAGTTTGGTATGTGTTTTACCTGTACGGGCAGTCACTCGCCAATCAATAGAGCGAATATCATCGCCAGCTTGATAAGGGCGGACTTCAGAAAAGTCCATTCCGCGGCCTTTATGACGACTTTGATGGTGGCCATTGAGTTGTGACCAGATACTTTTTGCCGGCGCTAGCCATCTTACCGCTTGATTTTTATATTGCAGTAGCTCTGCTAGACACACATTGACGCCATCGCTATGGGGTGGCAGCGCTACGTTGATGTGTGTGGATTTCATAAGCTAGCGACCTGAGAGATAAGTGTTTCGACAACACGATCGGCCGCAATACCTTCAGCTTGTGCTTCATAACTTAACAATAAGCGGTGTCGTAAAACCGGATAAGCCATAATCTGAACATCTTCTGGCGTCACAAAATCACGGCCACTAAGCCAAGCATGAGCACGCGCACAGCGATCAAGCGCTAAGGTTGCACGAGGACTGACACCCATTTGTAACCATGACTGTAATTGTTCACTAAAACGATGTGGTTCACGTGTCGCCATCACTAAACGAATAATGTAATGCTCGACATCATCCGCCATATGAATATTCAAGATTTCTTTTCGCGCTGCAAAAATATCACTTTGGCTAATACGAACAGGTTCTGTTTTCTCTATGCCAAGTGCTTCACCACGATTAAGGCGCAGAATTTCCAATTCACTTTCTGCATTAGGGTAATCAACATTCAATTGTAATAGAAAGCGATCTAGCTGGGCTTCAGGTAGTGGATAAGTACCTTCTTGTTCTATCGGGTTTTGAGTTGCCATCACCAAAAATAATTCTGGTAAGGGGTAGGTTTTACGACCTGCAGTAATTTGTTTTTCAGCCATCGCTTCTAACATTGCCGCCTGTACTTTAGCAGGGGCACGGTTAATTTCATCTGCAAGTACTAATGAATTGAAGATAGGACCAGGTTGAAAGGTAAATTCAGCGGTTTCTGGACGAAATATATCAGTACCCGTTAAATCTGAAGGTAAGAGGTCGGGTGTGAATTGAATCCGATGAAAATCACCTTCAATACAATCAGCAAGCACTTTTACAGCACGCGTTTTTGCTAATCCTGGTGGACCTTCAACAAGAATATGCCCATCAGCGAGTAAAGCAATTAAAAGCTGTTTTACTAAATTAGGTTGACCGATAACCTGACTTTGGAGGTAATCATTTAGGCGCTGGAATGTACTTGCTAACATACAGATATTTCCTTTGAGATTTAAAATACTGAAGATGAAACATTTTTTTTCGGACTGCGAAAATTTGATTAAGTTCACACTTAATGACGATGGTGGATAAAAAAACATGGATCAAATTTACGTTTTGTTAAGAAAAACATCATTATTAATTATATTTGGGCGATATTTTGAGATTCAATCTATGGAGCATTATTTATAATTTGATGACTTTTTGTAACATTTTTAGTGAATTTGAAAAATCAAGGCATCGTTACTTTTCCTCAATGTCATCTGACCACTGTAGTTTGAAAATAGTTTAAATTTAACTTTTCAGTAACATTTGTAAATGATAAAGATTGTTTTGGTTATTTTAGTTTATTGATTTTAATGAGTTATTAGTTTTCAGTATTAACGCAATAAACACACCTAGTGTTAATGAAATGTGTTTATCTGGCTGTTATTGATTTGTTTGTTAATACCAAGGGTTCGTGTTGTGAAAAATGTTAATTCCTTTGCTTGCCATAAATATGCATCTGTGTTGTTATGTTCGGCATATGCAATATGTTTGTAATTAACTGGTGTTATATTGCAGTTGTAATCTAACAAACAATTATGAATGTAGTAGCGTAACAATCTAAAGATTAGATCGAAAATTTATTTTAATAAATATGGCAATATAAAAGGAAGGAGCCTTGGAAATGAAAAAAGTAGCATTAGTGACTGGCGCTAAAGGCGGTATCGGTTCTTCAATTACTCAGGCTTTAGTTGATGCAGGCTTTCGTGTCATCGCCACTCATCACCCAAAGAGTGAGCAGTCAGCTAAAGAGTGGATTAAAGAAAATAACTATTCAGCTGAATCAGTACAATTGTTGCCATTAGATGTTGTTGATACCGCATTTTGTAAAGAATCATTAACCGCACTATTAGAGCAAGAAGGTCATATTGACGTCTTGGTTAATAACGCCGGAATCACTAAAGATACTACGTTTAAACGTATGACGGCTGAGCAGTGGAATGATGTAATTAACACTAATCTTAATAGCCTATTCAATGTTACGCAGCCTTTGTTTGATTCAATGTGCCAACACGGTAATGCGCGCATTATTAATATTACTTCTGTTAACGGTTTGAAAGGCCAGTTTGGTCAAACGAATTACTCAGCAGCAAAAGCTGGCATGATTGGTTTTACTAAAGCGTTAGCCGCTGAAGGCGCACGTGCTGGTGTAACGGTAAATGCAATTGCCCCTGGTTATACAGGTACAGCGATGGTTGAAGCCATTAAGCCTGAAGTACTGGAATCAATTAAAGCAGAAATTCCAATGAAACGTTTAGCGCAGCCTCAAGAAATTGCGGCAGCAGTTGTCTTTTTAGCAAGTGATGCAGCGGCATATATTACTGGTGAAACATTATCAGTAAATGGCGGTTTATACATGCACTAATCGTGCTTGTTATAACGAAGACAAAATAATAAATCACATATAGAAAGGATGCTAAATATGGCTAAGGTATACATTGTTGCCGCAAAACGTACCCCAATCGGTAGTTTTAATGGTGCGTTAAAATCAGTTTCTGCAGCACAACTCGGCGCGGTTGCAATTAAAGGTGCATTAGCGCAAATCGATGTTCCAGCGGATGCAATTGATGAAGTAATTTTAGGTAATGTTGTTGGTGCTGGTCAAGGCATGGGTCCTGGTCGTCAAGCTGCTATTTATGCAGGTTTGCCAAACGAAGTACCTGCTTATTCACTGAATATGGTTTGTGGTAGTGGCATGAAAGCATTAATGGATGCTGCTGCGCATATTAAAGCTGGCGATGCTGACCTTGTAGTTGCTGCTGGTGCTGAAAATATGTCACAAATTCCATTTTGTGCATCATCGAAGATTCGTGATGGTCAGAAAATGGGTAACCTTGAGCTAACTGACCTTTTAGTTGCTGACGGTCTAACTGACGTATTCAATAACTACCACATGGGCGTAACTGCTGAAAATGTGGTAGCAAAAGTAGGCTTAACTCGCGAGCAACAAGATAACTTTGCACTTGCTAGTCAGCAAAAAGCCATTGCCGCGATTGAACAGGGACGCTTTGTTGCTGAGATTTGTCCAGTAGAAGTCGTTAGTCGTCGCGAAACTGTGATTGTTGATACTGACGAATACCCGAAAGCAAATGCTTCGATTGAAGATTTGGCTAAGTTACGTCCAGCGTTTAATCGTGATGGTTCTGTTACTGCAGGTAACGCTTCTGGTATCAATGACGGTGCAAGTGCAATTATTGTTGCTTCTGAAGCCGCAGTTGCTAAGTACAATTTGACCCCGTTAGCAGAAGTTGAAAGCTATGCACAAGCGGGTGTCGCTCCTGAGATTATGGGTTTAGGCCCTGTTCCTGCGGTACTTAAAGCCTTAGAAAAAGCAAATCTTTCAATTGAAGATATTGATCTTCTTGAATTTAATGAAGCCTTTGCTGGTCAAGCATTAGGTGTATTCCATGAAGTCGCTAAAGAAACTGGCACGAAAGTGGAAGATTTAGTTGAACGTGCGAATGTAAATGGTGGTGCAATTGCACTAGGTCACCCTCTAGGTGCATCTGGTAGCCGTATCCTTGTTAGCTTGCTGCATGAAATGTGTCGTCGTGGTGATAAATACGGCATGGCGACATTATGTATTGGTGGTGGCATGGGTACTGCAGTTATTTTAAAACGTGTGTAAGTAAATAAACTAATACAATCAGTGTGATACTACTTATAGAATCACACTTTATTACTATCAATGAGGAATGTTCTATGTATACGGAAATGTTTAAATCTTTTTCTGAGCAAACAGAAAAAACACTAGCACCATACGCAAAATTCAACAAAGTATTTGCTAAAAATGTTGAGCAACTAACTGAGCTTCAACTGTCTGCTGTTCGTGCTTACAGTGATCTTGGTTTAAACCAACTTAAAGCAGTAAGCGAAGTTAAAGATATTGAATCGCTAACAGCATTTAATGGTCAACAACTTGAAACGTTAACTAAGCTGTCTCAACAGCTTTTAGAAGATAGCAATAAGTTCTCTTCTGTAGCACAAGGCTTTAAAGCAGAAGTTGAAGAGTTTGTTGCTGAGAATGTTAAGCAAGCAACACCTGCTATTTAAGTTGTGATAAATTTCATTGTATTTAATGACAATGTAATTATCTAATACTTATACCAATCAGCCATATAAGACGCTTATATGGCTGATTACTTAGTCCAAGTACAGGGTTTTTGTTATGAACAATCACTTCTTTTCGGACTACTTTGCCAAGCTCCAAGATATGAACCAGTTATGGTTAAAGGAGTTAGACTCCGGCAAGGCAGCCATGAATACCCCAGTAACTAAAGCACTTAATGAAATGAGCTTGGAAGATACCACTCAATTTTTAGAGAAAGCGGCCGCGCAGCCTGGTGCTTTAGCTAAAGTCCATATGGATTGGTGGGAAAATCAACTTAAGATTTGGCAGAATGTCGCTGTTGGTAAGACAACCGCAGAAAATGCCATCATTAAGCCAGCAAAAGATGATAAACGTTTTAGTGATCCTGCATGGGAAAATGAAGCTTTTTATAATTATATTAAGCAATCATATTTGTTATTCAGTGACACAATGCGTGAAACAATTGATTCAATTGAAGGTGTAGACGATAAAGCAAAAGAGCGTTTAGGCTTCTTTTCTCGTCAAGCCATCAATGCGTTATCTCCAACAAATTTTGTAACAACCAACCCAGAATTAGCTAAATTAACTGTTGAAACTAACGGTGAAAATTTAATTAAAGGAATGGAACTGTTACAAGAAGACATGAAAAGCAGTGCTGACGTGTTAAAAATTCGAATGACCAACGATGGTGCATTTGAATTAGGAGCTAACATTGCTTGCACTGAAGGTAATGTGGTTTTTAAAAATGAGCTATTTGAGCTTATTCAATACAAACCACTGACTGAAACCGTTAATAAAACACCGCTTTTGGTTGTGCCGCCTTTTATCAATAAATATTATATCCTTGATTTGCGTGAGCATAACTCAATGGTACGTTGGCTTGTTGAACAAGGCCATACGGTATTTATGATGTCGTGGCGTAACCCTGATGAATCAATGAAAGATGTTGATTTTGAACATTATGTTTTAGATGGTGTGATCAAAGCGGTTGATGCTGTTGAAGATATCACGAAACAGAAGCAGATTAATGCGGTCGGTTATTGTATTGGTGGTACGCTATTAGCAACAACGCTAGCGTATTATGCTGTTAAACGTAAACGTAATCGTATTAAATCAGCAACATTCTTTACCACATTATTAGACTTCTCTCAGCCTGGTGAAATTGGTGCTTATATCAATGATCCTATTATTTCGGCAATTGAAGCTCAAAATGATGCGAATGGGTATATGGATGGACGTTCACTTAGCGTGACTTTTAGTTTATTACGTGAAAATAGTTTGTACTGGAACTATTACGTTAATAACTATCTGAAAGGCAATAGCCCAATTGATTTTGATTTGCTTTATTGGAATGGTGATAGCACTAACGTGGCGTCTAAATGCCATAGTACGTTGTTGCGTCAATTCTATTTAGAAAACAAATTGGTTGCAGATAAAGGCTATAAAGTCGGCGGTGTGTACATTGATTTGAGTAAGATTAAAGTGCCTACATACTTTATTTCTACGCAAGAAGATCATATTGCCCTATGGCAAGGCACTTATCGTGGCGCTAAGCAGTTAGGCGGTAAATCAACGTTTGTTCTTGGTGAGTCTGGCCATATTGCGGGGATTGTAAACCATCCGCAAAAGAACAAATACGGTTTCTGGGTTAACGATAGTAACGAAGAAAATGCTGAAGTTTGGTTTGCTGGCGCTAAACGTCAGGAAGGTTCTTGGTGGACACATTGGAATGTATGGCTAACTGAATTTAGTCCTGCAGAACAAGTGCAATCCTATGAAATTGGAAGTGAAGCCTATGCTCCGTTATCGGTTGCGCCAGGTGATTATGTAAAACAAACGTTACCTATTTCTGAATCTTAATTGTAAACGCTTTTCTAAGCCCAGATTATTCTGGGCTTTTTTTTAACGTTAATTTCTTAACATCATGATACTAATATTTTTTTTACTTTTTTTGTTCAGATCTGATTTTTTGTTTCTAAGTTATGCGGTATTTTGAGTTTTATTGGCTATATTTTTCAGATAGGTATAACTAGAAAATAATCGGAGTAAAAATGACAAAGCTCGTTAGTATTGAAGGAATCGGTGAAACTTACGCAGCAAAGCTAGCTGCTATTGAAGTTACCACAATCGAACAATTATTAGAACTTGGTTCAAAACCGAGTGGGCGTAAAATGCTGGCTGAAAAAACAGAAATTAGCAGTAAACTTATCTTAAAGTGGCTGAATCGTGCAGATTTAGCACGAATTAAAGGGGTTAGTACCCAATATGCTGATTTATTAGAGTCTGCAGGTGTTGATACGGTACCAGAGCTAGCGCAACGTAATGCTGAAAATTTGCAGACTAAAATGGTTGAAGTCAATGAAGCGAAAGCATTAGTACGCCATTTGCCACCACTTTCAGCTGTGGAAGATTGGATCTCACAAGCAAAACTATTACCACGTGCAATTGATTATTAAGCTTAGCATAAGGCTGTAAATGGTAGTGAATAAGGACGGAATATGCATTTTTTAAAGCATGGATGGCTTGTTATTATCGGGGTTATGGGTTTTGTTGCGATCAGTAATGCCAAACAATACAGCACTGATACTCTACCTATTATTCAATCTGCTGCTCAATTACAGTTGGACTTATTACCGCAACGCCATTGTTTATATGCGGGAAAAGCGTATTCATTAGGGGCAATTATCCGTACAGATAATATTGTATTGGAATGTCGTTCAGCGCAAGATATTGAGCTCAATGGTCCTTTAAAGTGGGTTATACGTGAGCAATCACCATAACTTTTAATATTTCAAATTAACAATAAAGCCAGCTTCAGATTTACCCTATAAAAATCAGATAAAGCTGTTTACTGGCTTCATTAATTATCAAAATAGTAACTTATACTTATTGATAAATTATTTCGCTAGAGAGCGGCTTTTTAGTTCAAAAATTAACTTTTCAGCGCTACATTCAAATTGAATACGTGCTGTTAATTCTGTACTTGTTTCATCAACAGGCGTTGTTTCTACTTTAAAGCTCGCATTCACTTGTTTTGCTAACGCTAGGTAGTTTGCAAGTTCTAGTTCTAATGCTGTTTTACCTTTTGCGAAAATTTGAACATCAGCGATATCATCATTTTCTTTGATCATAAAGCCCATTTCAGCTGAAACACCACAAGCATCGCAAGGTTGGTATTCTTGGTTTTCTGTTGTCATAACTTTACTTCCTATTAGTTAGTTTTAGCATTTTAAAGCGATGTGAGTCAGATCGCCATTGATTAATATGAAAAGTCAGTTTTTAGCTATTAAAGTGCTAAGTTACAATAACTGGTGGTTATTTATTCAACAATTACTGTGGTATAAGCGGCAAATATGGTCGAAAGTTTGTTGAAAAGGATAGGCTTCTAATACGCCAAATCCTTCAATTTGTTTTGCTTTGAGTTTGCTATTTAGCGGCGTGCTCATGCCATGCAGAAAACGGGTAATTGCAGCCATTGAAGGGGCGCTACTATTACGTTGAATAAATCCATCACTCCATGTTGTCATTTGTTGATCAGTAATTTCTGGCAGTGTCGGTAACGCAGGTAAAGTAATGGTTTTACCGCGGCAGACCGAGCAGTGACCACATTGTTTTGGTGCATGATGATCAGCAAAATAGCTGGCTAATTTGTGGCTTAGACACGTTTTACTTTCAAAAAAAGCAATCATATTTTCAATACGGTGAATCTCACTATGCTCTTTTTGTTGAAATAATTGATACAATGCTTCTGTTTCAGTTTCAATATCAAATTGATTCTGATTAATACGGTAAACATCGGTCATTTGTTTACTTTCAAGGGTGATCCAGCCTTGTTCGTTCAAATAATCAATGGCTGCGACAACCCGTTTTCTATCGACTTGGTAGCCTTGCCACAATGCGTCCATATCTAAGGTATACCAAACCCGAGCTTTGGGTGAGCAGGCAAAAATTGTTTCAATAAATTGGCGGCGTTCACCTTGGAAACGTTGGGCAATATCATGCTGTGAAATATTCATTTTATAGCGATAATCCGCAAAATAGGTGAACATCGGTTCAATAATGTGGCGAATTTCAAGATAGACTAATAATGTTTTAAGCGGCAATAAGCGAATATTACTGTCTTTCGATAAGCGTCCACTCATTATTTCCCATTGCTGATCTTGGGCCTGTATTTCACGTAAAATATAAGCAATAGCACTGCGATCTGGAGTGTCACCAAAGACAAAGTTTTCTAATACATTCAGTCCGGACTTATTCGCGATAACAGTACATTGTGAAATTTCACCATCGCGTCCTGCGCGACCAATTTCTTGGCTGTAATTCTCAATTGATTTGGGTAAATCAAAATGAATTACTTGGCGAATATTGGATTTATCGATTCCCATGCCAAAAGCGATGGTAGCCACGATACAATTGATGTCGCCATTCATAAATTGTTGTTGAATGCTATGACGGCGCTCTGCGTCCATACCTGCATGATAGGCTTGTGCTGGAAAATGACTGCGGCTTAATGCTGCTGCAACTTGCTCTGCTGTGTGTTGTAAGGTGACATAAACAATAGAGGGTTCATTACTTCGTTGTGAGAGCTGGTGCGTAAGGGTATCTATTTTTTCATCTTCGTCAGCGGCTAATACGGTTAAATCAAGGTTATTACGGTAAAAGCCAGTCACAATTATATTATCTTTATCGATGGCAAATTTATCCTGCATATCTTGAATAACTGCTGGAGTTGCTGTCGCGGTAAGCAATAGAACTTGAGGGATATTCAATGCTTGCTGGTAATGAGGCAGTTTCAGATAGTCGGGACGGAAGTTGTGACCCCATTCTGAAATACAGTGTGCTTCATCAACCACTAATAATGAAATGGGAATTTGACCAATAAAATGGCGAAAACGTTCATTTTTTAGACGTTCAACCGATATCATTAGGACTTTGATTTCACCTTGACGGATCTGCTGCATCACTTGTTGTGTTTGTTGCCATGTTTGGCTGGAATCAATCGAGGCCGCTGGAATATTTTTGGTGGCTAAAAAGTCGAGTTGATCTTTCATTAATGCTAATAGCGGTGAAATGACCAAAGTAAGATGGGGTAATTCAATCGCGGGTAATTGATAACATAATGATTTCCCTGATCCTGTCGGAAATATTGCAGCCGTAGAATGACCATTGAGGACACGGGTAATGACTTCTTCTTGTCCGAGGCGTAAAGAATCAAAGCCAAAATATTTTTTAAGTGTTTGATGATACATGTATTAATACCCGCTAATCATTGATTGGTCGCTATCATACCGTATTGATTTACGGAAAGGTAAAAAGCAGGGCTAAAGTTAAGTTATTTCTGGCGAGGTTATTCTCATTTTAAATGAAGTAGATGTATTGTTGCATTAAAAATTGTTGAGTATGTAAGGGCTTATTGTCCTTACATACTGTATTTTGATTATTAAGAGAGGGGGAGATATATTATTTCATGAGACTGGGTGATGTTATGGCTTTCTTTGCCAACTCTTTAGCAAATTCACTGATATCCGCTTCGATAGCACGAATATGGCGAGTGACATCGGTAGTATCTATTTGTGTCATTTGACGTTGTTCCATCACAATATTGCCATTAACTATCGTTGTGCTGACATTGCTTGGATTTGCTTGATAAACCAAAGTGGCATAAGGGTTGTAATTTGGCATCATGTTAGCTGATTGGGTTTCAACAATAATAACATCGGCTTTTTTACCCACTTCAAGTGAACCTATTTTATCATCCATATGCAGTGCGCGAGCACCACCAATGGTGGCTAATTCAATTACCTGTTCTGGGATCATGATAGTACGATCGTTATGCTTTAAACGCTGCATATTAGCGGCATAACTTAGTGTGCGCCATAGATCGACTTGATTGGAACTCATAGGACCATCGGTGCCTAAACCCATTGGTAACTGTTGTTGATACATCTCCCATGCAGGTGCAATACCCGTTGCGCCTTTTGCGTTTGCCATTGGATTATAAGCAACACCCGCCCCTGACTGTTTAATTAAATCAATGTCAGCTTGGTCAATATGAATAGCATGAGCAAGTACCATCCGTTGATCTAAAACACCAATGTCTTTAAGCCAAGCGACAGGGCTGAGTTTTTTAGGGTTGTCACTAATGCGTGCTGCTTCGTTGCCAAATTCGCCAACATGAATTAAAACGGGAACATTGAGCTTTTTTGAGAGCATATTGATTTGTTGGAGTTTTTCTTTTGAGACCGTATAAGCGGCATGAGGCGCAAAAGCAGGGGTAATTAACGGGTCATTTTTATAATCGTTAATAAATTTCTGACCATACTCAAGACCGCCATACGGTTGTTTTGCATCAACTACTGGGAATTTTATGACGGTTTCACCTAAAATGGCACGCAAACCGACTTCTTTGGTCGCTTTGGCCATTTCATCGACATGATAATACATGTCTGCAAAAGTAGTGACACCGCTTTGTGCTAAATCAATTGCGCCAAGGCGAGTCGCTTGATAAATCAGTTCACGGCTGAGCTTTTCGCTTTCAAGGGGAAAGAAGTAAGCAAATAAACGGTTTTCGATGCCTTCTTCACCTAAACCTCGAAAAGCAATCATCGGCAAATGGTTATGGGTATTTATCATGCCAGGCATCACAATCCCATTTTGGGCATCAATAATGCGTGCTGCTTGGTATTGAGCTAATAACGATTGATCACCAACTGCAACAATGGTGTCGTTATTGATAACGACCACCCCATTATTAATCAGCTGTTTTTTGTTATCCATGGTTATAACTTGCCCATTTTTAATGATTAAACTTGCTTGGGGAAGGGATGGTTTTGTTACTAACGAACTGCAGCCTGAAATAAGCAATAGGGTTGTTATTAAACTGATTTTGATACGCATTGATAGCCAATAATAAAAAGAAAGATAATTGGCGGGATTATAGATGCAAAGTAATGTAACTAAACAATCCTTTGCTTAAGTTACCATGATTTTTGTGAGCTTAATCTAGTTGTTCATTATTATTAATAATAATCGACAGTGGAGTTTTAAATAATTGTGCTGGTATTAATGATAACCAACCATTGCCTCGAGCATATTCAATTAATCCGGCACGACTTGAAATACCATAGCAAGCAAATCGAATGACTAAATTTGCTATTTGTTTTTCTACAGCCTTAGGTGTTCGGTGAATAAGCTGAGCTATTTGTTTAGTTTGTCGGCCTCGTAATAACCAAAATAAAACAATTTCTTGTGCTGGCGTTAATTTTGGTTCTAATGGTCGAGTTGTGCTAAATGATAAATTTGATTTGTTAGCCGCAAGAACCTCTGCAAAAGAGGCCATATTTATCCAATCTTTTACTTTGCTTGCTGTAAATTGAATCCCCCAAGGTTCACCATTAATAATAATGGGTTGTTTAATAAACGTATATGCATCCATACCATAAGAGTAATTATGTACATCTATGGTTACTATCGTTTTATTTTGAGCTAATGCTAATTTATCTTGCTCAACAAAAACGTCAGAAAATGCAGCAGTGTCACATGGTAAGTCGTTATCTTTTAATCCTTTTATATCTGGCGGGGCATTAACAAGATCTCTATAAGCATCATTGGCATATTCGAAAATACCTTCTTTCGATTTTAAGCCTGCAGGGTAGGGAGATAACGACAGCATGTGAATTAATACTGATAAGTATGTTGATTGATTAATATTCACAGGATCATTTTATCAAAAATTCATTTTAGTAATAATAGTTATAATTGGGGTAAATCCCCGATTATGCTAGTATATTTAAAACATATAATATTCTATGAGTAAAGAAATAATTATTTAAAGAAGACATAAAATATTTTATTTTAAATTAGTAATATTCTAGAAGTAGCATAGTGATGTTTATTTGTATTTTGAAAGTACAAAAAATATTATTTTCATCTCTAGTTTTTATGAACTCTGTTTATATGCATCTAGTTCTAGAGGTAAAAAATAATATTAATTGTTTAATTAAAATGAAAAACCAATACCGCCAGCATTATCATAATGATTATAGTCTGAAATAGAAATACCATAGCCGCTTTCAAATATTAGGTATCCACGTAGACGCTTATAAATAGGGAAATTTAACGTCACTTTTTCATAGCCGCGCGAGAAGCCACTTTCTAGTGCATTTCGTACTGTAAAAGTGATCATCGTTTTGCCATCAATATTCCAATTCATACTGATACGACCATAGCCAAGGTAGCTATTGATGTCCTTGTTATAGTCTTTAGCGCCAAAATCAAGTCGTGCCCAAGGTTTAATGCTTAATGTTAAGGCGTCCTTTTTGAACGTCATATCAATAAAAGCCCGATTCCAGCTGCGTTCTTGTTCTCCACCTCGGCCATTAGACTCATGAACTAAGCCTAGTGTACTACTCACATAGTGAAAACCATTGGTATAGGTTGTTTTAGTCGGGAATGTCCAAAAAACAGAAGGTTCGTATTCGGTATCTCTAAAGAAAGCGGATGATGCATAGGCTTGCCAGTTTGAGCGCTGTGTGTAGGCAAAATACAATTGGTCATTGTCATATAAAATACCGGAAAATAAGCGGTATTTTAAACTGATTTGAAAATTGACATTATAGTTACTTAATTTACCATCTTCAGGTATAACTGATTGATATTCTTTGTAGTTCGGTGATTGAGTATAATAGAAAGGTAGAACAAAGTTATCTTTATATTGCTCTAAAAGTAACGCATTATTACTGTCGTAGTTTAGAGAATTATTAATTGACGTTGAAAGAGGTTCATCAGCATACGCATGAGCAGCATAGCCACTCGTTACGATAAATAAACCCGTTAAAAGTATGTTTTGGTTAAACTGTTTTGGTCTGATATTGTTCATTATTTTCTATCATTATTATTTTTGGCTATTGTTATCATAAGAGCTAAACTAGGCTTTTGTCTATCGATACAAATGCAAACAATGATTTTTCGTTATTTATCTCTAAATTATTAAAATAGGTAAAATAAACGCCTTAATAATATGAGATTAAGGCGTAAAATAATAGATTAAATCAATTGTGCAAGCATCGTATCGTCATACGGAGTAAGCGGTTGACCTGCTTGTACTTTTTTGACGTAATCTGGATTGGCGATGAGTGGACGACCAATCGCAAGTAAATCAAATTTCCCTGCGGCAATGGCATCACTGCCTGATTGTGGGCTATAGCAGCCAACACCAATTAAAGTACGTTGATAATGGGTACGCATATAATGCGATACACTACCATTAAGATAGTCAAAATTCATGGTGTCATCAAAAATTCCCACATGTAGATACGCTAAGCAACGTTTTTCAACTTCAGGCAGTAAGTAATCAAACACTGCACGATCACGAGCATCACCTTCAAGATTGAAGTAACCTCCTGGTGATAAACGTAAGCCAGTGCGATCACGGCCAATACGTTGGCTAATGGCATCAATAACAGCGAGTGGGAAACGTGCCATATTCTCTGGGGTTCCGCCAAATTCATCATCGCGCACATTGGTGTTGAAATGTAGAAATTGATCGAGCAAATAACCATTTGCGCCATGAATTTCGACGCCATCAAATCCGGCATCAATCGCGTTTGCTGCTGCTTGGCTAAAATCAGCCACGAGTTGTTCAATTTCAGCTTTAGTTGCAGGCTTCGGCACTGTGTAAGTGAGTTCGCGCATTCTTGGTAAGGTACCTTCAAGCGCGATAGCGGATGGTGCTAATACATATTCACCACCAAAAAAGAACGGATGAGCGACACGACCGGTATGCCATAGCTGTGCAAAAATTTTGCCACCGTTGTTATGAACCGCATCTGTTACATTGCGCCAACCATTAATTTGCTCTGGCGTAAATAAACCTGGTGTGTGTGGATAACCTTGACCATCAGCACGAATTAAAATGGCTTCCGAGATAATAAGTCCTGTATCAGCACGACGGGCATAATAATCGACCATCGCTTGAGTTGGGACTAAATGGTCATCAGACATACAGCGTGTTAATGGCGCCATAATGATACGGTTTTTTAAGGTTAGCGTGTCGTTAAGTACAACAGGGTTAAATAGGTTATCGAGCATGATTATTACCTCTAATTTGAATGCGCGTTCAAGTTAGGCCTATTTGAGTAATGATTCAAGCTTTTTTTGAATGCTTGTTCAATATTAAGTAAACTAAGCAAAGGTAAAGCAAAAGAGAGTCATTATGCGTAGTGCTGAATTTGATCGCGATCAGGTGTTACTATCTGCAATGGATGTTTTTATAACAAAAGGTTATAGCAACACCAGTATGCAAGATTTAAAAAAAGCGACAGGACTTCATCCTGGTTCAATTTATTGTGCATTTAACAATAAACGTGGGTTGTTATTAGCGGCATTAGAACATTACCGTGATCAGCGTTACGCGCAGTTTGTGACTTTATTTTCTCAATCTTCGTCGGTAATCAGTGCAATTGAATCTTATCTAGAGCACGTTGTTGATGAATGTGAACGTGAGCAGATTAAAGATTGTTTATTGCAAAAAGCATTGAGTGAACTTGCTCAACAAGATGTTGAAGTTGCTGATGTTATTAGCCAGATGTTGAAACAATGGCAGCAGACATTGGCCGAACAACTTGCATTAGCGCAGCAAAGACATGAAATTAATGACCAGCGTGATAGCCAACAGCTAGCACAATTTTTAGTGATGGGAATTTATGGTCTTCGTACTTTCTCTCATACACGCCCTGAACCTGGGGTGATACGACGTTTAGCCGCTGATCTGATGGCTTATATTCAACAATAGCGACCATAACAATGGCCATCATTTTGACGATTGTTAAAAAATATTGGCATATAAAATCGACATATAAAAAAGGGAGTCAACATCAATGATGTGACTCCCTTTTTGTTTAGTTGTTATTGCGAAGCAGGTGGTTATTCCACTTTAACGCGGAACAATACCGCATACAGTAATGGAATCACGACTAATGTTAGGATGGTTGCGAACAACAGACCAAACATAATCGTTACCGCCATACTCTTAAAGAATGGGTCTACCAGTAATGGAGCCACACCTAAAATCGTTGTAAATGCACCAAGCAATACTGGTCGAGCACGGCTAAGTGCCGAATCAATAATAGCTTGATATGGCGTTTTACCTGCTGCGATTTCGACATCGGTTTGGTCTACCAATACAATGGCATTTTTCACCATCATACCAATTAAGCTTAGGAAGCCCAGAATAGCCATAAATTCAAATGGCGTTTGGAAGATCACTAAGCCAACCGTTACGCCCACTAAAGCAAAAGGTACAGTTAACCAAATCACTAATGGCTGACGAATAGCGTTAAACATAAAGATCACCGCTAAAATCATTGCTGCAAAGCCGTAAGGGGCAGAGCTAGCAAGACCAGCATTAGCGTCATTTGATGCTTTATATTCACCGTACCATGTCAACTCGTAGCCTGGCGGTAATTCAATTGCCTCAACCTTACCGCGTAGATCATTAAAAGCATCTGCCGTAAAGACTCCTGGTGCAGGGTCTGCCTGAACCAAAATCGTTGGAATACGGTTAATACGGCGTAGGATTGCATCTTCCCAAGCAACATTCACTGATTCAATTAACTGACTCACTGGAATTAAATCATTGACCATACGGCTGTAAACTTGTGTATTTTCAATCGCACGTTCATGAGTACGTTCATTATCTGGCGCACGCACAACGATAGGGATTAAATCATTACCTTCACGGTAAACACCAATGTTACGACCTGTTAACGTTTGTGCAATTGCTTGGCTTATTTCTTGATTCGTTAAGCCAAAACGTTGTGCTTTTTCAGTTGAATATACAGGTTTAATCACTGGAACTTGCTGACGCCAATCATCTTGAACAGCGATTAAGTTCGGATCACTAAGCATAATAGCTTTAGCTTGTTCTGCAAGGTCACGTAATACCTTGCTATCAGGGCCTTTAAATCCAGCTTCAATTTTCTTACCGCCGCCACGACCAAGCATGAACTTCCATACTTTGATTGATGCTTCAGGGTATTTAATATCAAGCTCTTTTTGGAGTTCAACCAACAATGGCGCAATATTACGGTAATCATCAATATCGATCAGTAATTGACCATAGCTTGGATTTCGAGCTTCGGGAGCATAAGTCAGCATGAAGCGTAAACCGCCACCACCGATAAAGCTTGAAATATTACTGATACCAGGTTTTTGTTTAACGTCTTGCTCTATGTTAGCAACAACGGTTTGAGTGTTTTGAATATCAGTACCTTGCGGCAGGTACACATCAACCACAAATTGTGCACGTTGTGACTCCGGCATAAAGCCCGGTGGCACATATTTCACGCCCCAGATAGCACCAACAAGAGTAGCAACCAGTAATAAACCTGTCGTCTTACGGTGAAGAAGTACCCACGATAATAAGCCTTTGTAGCCAGTAACAACTTTGCTTGGTTTATCAGTATCTGTTTTCACTTTTACTTTTAGGAACTGGTGACACAGTAGTGGTGTAACTGTAACGGCAAACAACCAACTTAATAGCATTGAATAAAGGATAACCCAGAACAATGATCCTGCGTATTCACCCATATCTGATGGTGATAGACCGATAGCACTGAATGCACAGATACCAACAACCGTACCGCCTAATAGTGGCCATTTAGTTGCATTAACGACTTCTGGAATAACTACTTCCCGATCTTCGTTATTTTGTAAGCGAACTAAAATACCGTCAGTAACAACAATCGCGTTATCAACCAGCATCCCAAGGGCAATAATCAATGCACCTAGAGAAATACGCTGCATCGCAATATCATCAATTAACATGATGCATAGCGTGCCAGCGACGGTCAGTACTAAGACAAAACCGATAATGATCCCTGAACGAACGCCCATAAACAGTAAGAGTACGATAAATACAATCACTACTGCGGCAATCAGGTTATCAATGAAGTTTGTAACAGAATCACGGACTGAATCTGATTGCATCGAAATAACATTCAGTTCCATACCCAGTGGACGCTGGCTTTCTAATTCGGCAATACGCGCTTTAACCGCATCACCCATATCGACAACATTACCACCAGTAACATTAGAAATACCAAAGCCTATCGCACGTTCACCATTGTAACGCATCAACATCGATGCTGGTTCTTGGTAACCACGTTTAAGGTTGGCTATATCTTTGAGATGTAAGACGGTGTTGTTATCACCAAGACCTACTTGCAGGTTTTTTAAGTCATTAAAAGAGTTAACATTTGGCGTTGGCATTACCGGAATACGCATGCTATTTGCTGTTAAACTACCTGCGACTGTGACGATATTTTGCTTTTGTAATACGGATAAAACATTATCGATTGATAAACCAAATTTAGCTAAACGCTCACTGGTGAACTCAACAAAAATAGTTTCTTGTTGTTCAGCTAGCGTTGCGGTTTTAGCAACCCCAGGAACAAGTACTAATTCACGACGAAGACTATCGACATAATCAGACAGTTGTTTATCAGTAAATCCTTCACCGGTTACAGCAAAGAATAGTGCGTAAACATCAGAGAAGTCATCGTTAACAATTGATGGACCAGCCCCAGGTGGTAATTGACGCTGGGCATCAGCAATTTTTCGACGTAATTTATCCCATACTTGTTGGAGGTCTGCTTGGCTTTTTGCAAACTCAAGTTTGATCTCAACCGTAACTTCTGACATACCTTGCTTTGAAACTGATTTAACTTCTTTCAGTTCCTGCAATGACTGCACAGCCCCTTCAATAATATCAGTGACTTCATCTGAGACTTCTTGTGCTGTGGCACCGGCATAAGGCGTAATAATTACGGCTTGGCGAATCACAAATTCAGGATCTTCAAAACGTCCTAATTTTAGATAGCTGATGTAGCCACCAATTAAGATGATTGCAATCATCACCCATACACTGGTGCGCTTAGCTATGGTATAGCGAGCGATATCCATTAATCTTATGCTCCGTTTTGAGAGTTATCTGTGTATGGGCGAATTTCCATACCTGTTTTAAGTTTCGATACACCTGCAATAACAATGCGCTCGCCTGCAATCAGACCAGAAGGAACCGTAATGCAATTTTTATTGATGGTGCCAACTTTGATGTAACGTTTTTCTACGATGTTACTGTCAGTAACAACCCAGACGAATTGTTTGTTCTTGTTATCGGGTACGACTGCCGTTAGCGGTACAATTAACGGGTTGTTTTTATTGTCGATATAGTCTTCAGGGCATTCAGCAACATTCGGTGTTACTTTGACGGGCATACCAGGCAGAATATTCAAGCCTTTCGAATCATCCAACCCCAAAACAATTGAGAATGTTTGCGTAATCGGATCCGCTTGCGTTGAGTAAGTACGTAGACTCAACGGTAATAAGTGACCTGGAATATTGGTAATTTCAGCGTTAGCTTTTTTACATTTCATGCCACTTAGCATCACGATGTCAGGAATGTTAATCACGACTTCTAGATTATCTAGATTATGCAATGTTAGTACTGATGTATTCGCTTGAATTTGAATGTGATTATCAATCAACTTACGACCAATGATGCCATCAAATGGTGCTTTTAGTTGGGTATAAGCTAGCTGATTCTTTGCTTCTTCAAGGCGGTTTTGTGCCAAGTCATAACGTGTCATTAGTTCATCAAGATCACTTTTAGCGATCGCTTGTGAACTTTCATAAATTGACTTACCACGTAAGTAATCTTTTTTAGTGTTGTTTAATTCCAGTTGTGCCGCTGAAAACGTTGTTTGAGCATCTTTAGGATCTAATTTTGCCAGCAGTTGACCTTTATGTACCTTGTCACCTTCATTTACAAAGATGTGACTAACACGGCCATTAACTTGAAATGACAAATCTGCACGCTCTGCTGAGCGGATCACACCATTAAAATTTAAACTACTGTCAGCTTTAGGCATAACAACTTGAGTCAGGGCGGGACTAATGATAGGCGCGGTGACAGTTGTTTCTTTTTGACTGTCACATCCTGACAACATCACTACCGCTAAAGATAAACTAACGGCCATGGCCAGTTTATTGATTGTTAACGATGTCACATTGGACATTGCTGAATGAGTTTTCACCGTGTTCTCCACTATCATTAGGTTGATGATTAACGTTGGTTAACCATGTACAGTCACCACTGAGGTAAACTAAGAATGCATTCTAGTGATAAAAACCAAATTGTAAACTACGGAGTGTACTTTTTTGTTTCAGATTGTTAGACTGCGCTCATAATCTGAAATAAAAATAGTATGAGGAATCTCTTAAGGATGAAGCAAACTGAACGTAAGCATCTAGCCATCATTGAAGCTGCGAAAGAAGAGTTTATAACTCACGGATTTTTAGCATCGAATATGGATCGTATATCAACAGAAGCTGCGGTCTCTAAGCGGACGTTATATCGTCACTTTGAGAGTAAAGAGGTGTTATTCGTGTCAGTGCTGACTATCATTCAGGAGTCGGTAACTGAAAATGTTAAGTATGAGTTTGATCCAGAGAAAACATTGACGGAACAACTGACAGCAATTACTCGTCGTGAAGCGGATATTTTGTATTCAACTTATGGTATTCCACTGTCGCGTACCATTGTGATGGAATTTTTACGCCAACCTGACTTAGCGTTAAATTTGATTAAAGATTTATACAGTACAAAAGCGATTACGGATTGGTTTCAGCAAGCAATTGCTGCAGGCTGTATGATTGATAAAAATGTGATGTTGCTGACTAATATTTATATTAGTTTATTTCAGGGACTGCTTTTTTGGCCACAAGTGATGAATATATCACCTAATTGTGAGGGGAAAGTGCTTGAGGATAATATTAATACCGTGGTGTCAGTATTTTTAGCGTCACACATGATAAAAGAATTACCATAAACGTTTTGAGTCTAATTGTTCAGTTATAGGTATTAGATAATAGTATTGCTGAAATTAATCGCTTAGCGTTATACTTTATGTCAGATATGCATTCGAGATATTAAAATCTCATCTAATAATCCTGTGGAAGATAGACAAATGAAAAAATTACTCGTGGCCTCTGCTATTATGTTTTCATCAATGTCAGTGATGGCAGCAACGCAATCAACGCAAGGTGGTTTTAACGGTCCGACTGAAGCGGCTCCACTTGTTCAAGCGAAAGGTGGTTTTAATGGTCCAAGTGCTGTTCCTGTATTAAATACAGTGAAAGCCGCCTCGCATGCTGATGATAATGTTGCCGTAGAACTTACTGGTTATGTTATATCTTCAATTGGTAAAGAAGATTATATGTTCAAAGATGTGACGGGTGAAATTAAAATTGAAATCGACCATAAAGATTGGCATGGAATTACAGTAACACCTACCACTAAAGTGATCATTCGTGGTGAAGTAGATAAAGATTGGACAGTACGTACTATTGACGTTAATACTATTGCTCTTGCACAATAATTAATCATGTTATAGTCGAAAAGAGCCAGCATAAGTGCTGGCTTTTTATGGTTTTCATCAACTAAGCATTAAGAATAAACTTCTCAATTACTTGTGCAACACCACTATTATTATTGGTATCTGTAATATAGTTAGCCATCGCTTTGGTTGCTTCAGTTGCATTGCCCATTGCGACCCCTAATCCTGCAAATTCGATCATATGATGATCATTACCTGCATCGCCCATCGCAATCACTTCATCTTGTTTAATATTTAAGAAATCAGCCAGTGCCTTAACACCGACACCTTTGTTGCTATTAGTGTGCATAAATTCAAGGAAGAAAGGGGCACTTCTTACAATCGTATACTGTTGATATAGCTCAGAAGGTAATTGTGCAATTGCCACTTCAAGACGATCTTCTTCATCAATAATCATCACTTTCATGATTTCTTCGTTGTCGTCTAACTCTGAGAAGTCAGCGAGTGTGATAGTTAAACCATTAATTTTAGCTTCGTGATCGGTGTAGTAATTATGCGCTGGTGTAATCAGTCCCTGACGGCGAGAAAATGCATGCACATGTACACCTAGATCGTGAGCAATAGCTGCAATCGCTTTGGCATCACTGCCGATTAACGTTTGGCTTCTAACCACTTCTTTACTCGCAACCCGTTGTACTAAAGAGGCGTTATACGACAGCACAAAATCATTATCGCTATCCATATTAAGTTCTTTTAACGCCCATTCCATCCCTTCAATGGGACGACCTGATGCTAATACAACATACACACCTTGTTCGCGCGCTGCAGCAATCGCTTGTTTATTCATCGCTGAAATAGCGCCGTCTGAATTAAGTAATGTGCCGTCCATATCAAGTGCAACTAATTTATACATTGTTATTGTCCATCACGAATAAAATACTAGCGCCATAATAAGCAAAATCAGTCATAAAAACGATAAAAAGTCGTATTTATATTGAGTAAAAAAGTTCTGATATTCGATGAAAAAATAAAGTAAAACGATCTTTTTTTGTGGTTTATTTGTAATTGAATTGTTGTATTTCTTTGTGTTGCAGTGGTTATTTGTTTAGACTACTAACTATTATGTATGTTTAGTGACAGATAAATAAAGGGAAGTTATTTATGCGTAAGTTAGTTATAGCATCGCTATTTATGGCTAGTTTTTCAGTGCAAGCTGATACAGAAAAAGAATGTGGAAAAGTGACGATTGCTGATATGAATTGGAACTCAGCGACCTTAATTGCCAATGTTGATAGCTTTATTCTACAACATGGTTATGGCTGTGATACTGAATTAGTGCCGGGTGATACGATGCCAACTGGTACATCAATGATTGAAAAAGGTGAGCCTGATATTGCTCCTGAAATGTGGAGTAATTCATTAAAGAGTGCGCTTGATCGTGGTGTCAAAGAAGGGCGTTTAAAATTTGCAGGGCCAACATTCTCTGATGGTGGTGAGGAAGGATTTTGGGTGCCTGAATATATGGTTGAAACAACACCTGAGCTAGCCACCATTGCTGGCATTAAGAAAAATGCCAAGCTCTTTACTCACCCAGAAGATCCAGAACAATCAGCATTTTATGGTTGCCCTGCGGGTTGGAATTGTCAGATCTCCGCTGGTAATTTATTTAAAGCGCTTGATTTAGCAAAATCTGGATTCGATTTAATTGATCCCGGTTCAGGTGCTGGTTTATCGGGTTCTATTGCAAAAGCTTATGAACGTAAACAACCATGGTTTGGCTATTACTGGGCACCAACAGCCGTGTTAGGTAAATATAAAATGGTTAAAGTTGATTTTGGCTCTGGTGTTGATGCCAAATACTTCTCATCGTGCATTACTAGTCCTGAATGTGTTGATCCTAAAGTCACTATGTACCCACCATCAGCAGTGGACACAGTTATTACCACTTCATTTGCTGCGCGTTCAAATGACGCGGTAAAATATTTATCAGCGCGCTCATTTACTAACAGTCAAATGAATGAATTATTGGCATGGATGGAAGATAATCAAGCTGATGGTGAAGCGGTTATGGTGGAATTTTTGACTCAGCATGAAGCGATTTGGACCCAATGGGTATCAACAGATGTCGCTACAAAAGTTAAAGGCGCATTGAAAGATTTATAAGTAACAGGATGATACTTATGTCAAAGGATTCATGGTTAACAGAGTTTCCTCAACTTGAACGAGCACAGTTAGTTGAAATTAGGAAAACATTAGATGGTAGTTATCGTGCTTTTTCTCGCGAATATGGTGATACCATCGAGCGCTTTTTTGATCCATTACTGGCTTTTTTAATTTGGTTTGAAAAACTGTTGCTGGCAACCCCATGGTGGTTAGTGATCGCGGTATTAGCTGCAATTGCTTATGTTGCGAGTCGATCTTGGAAGTTATCACTTGGGGTGGTGATTTCTTTTGTTCTGATTGGTGTTTTTGGCATGTGGGATAATACCATGCGCACCATGAGTATTATTTTAGTATCAACCTTGGTCGCAATAGCAATCGGTGTCCCAACAGGTATCGCGATGGCAAGATCGGATCGGATACAGCGTATTGTGACGCCGATGCTCGATGTGATGCAAACCATGCCCGCATTTGTCTACCTAATTCCGGTGGTGATGTTACTGGGTATTGGTAAAATCCCTGGCGTGATAGCGGTGGTGATTTATGCGGTTCCGCCTGTTATTCGTTTAACTAACTTGGGTATTCGTTTAGTGGACGAAGAAGTATTAGAGGCGGCAACAGCGTATGGAGCGAGTCCGATGCAGCGTTTATTTGGCGTGCAAATACCCCTAGCAATGCCCAATATTATGGCGGGTATTAATCAGACCATCATGATGGCGTTAGCGATGGTGGTTATTGCATCGATGATTGGTGTCAAAGGCTTAGGTCAACCGGTACTTAAATCAATTACGAATCAATATTTCACCTTAGGATTGCTCAATGGATTAGCAATTGTGGCATTAGCGATTATTTTTGACCGTATCTCTCAAAGTTATGCTCAACGGAGTCAGCAGCATTTAAGAGGGACACATCAATGAGTAATGAACAACGTACTACTCCGCTTATTCAAGTTAAAAATTTGTATAAAATCTTTGGCCCTAAAGATAAGCAAGTGCTCAAAAAAGTAAAAGCGGGAGAATCTAAAGACGCTATTTTAGCGGAAACGGGCCATACCGTTGGGTTAAGTGATATCAATCTAGATATTTACCCCAGTGAAATCTTTGTCATCATGGGGCTGTCAGGTTCAGGTAAGTCAACATTAATACGCCACTTCAATCGCTTAATTGAACCCACTGAAGGCAGTATTATTATTGAAGATACCGATGTGATGACTCTCAACGCCAAGCAATTGCAAGATTTTCGACGTCATAAAATGTCGATGGTGTTTCAACGCTTTGGCTTAATGCCACATCGAACAGTATTGCAAAATGTTGGTTATGGTTTACATGTTCAAGGGGCTAAACCTGCTCAGTGGCAGCAACAAGCACAACAATGGCTCACCACCGTAGGGCTGGCGGGGTATGAACAAAGTTATCCGGCTAATTTATCGGGTGGACAACAACAACGGGTTGGGCTTGCTCGTGCATTATGTACTAATGCCGAAGTATTATTGATGGATGAGGCTTTTTCTGCATTAGACCCACTGATTCGAAGCGAGATGCAAGATCAATTGATTGAATTACAACAAAAACTGCATAAGACGATTATTTTTATTACTCATGATCTTGATGAAGCATTACGGTTAGGTGATCGTATTGCTATTTTACGTGATGGCAAATTAATTCAGCAGGGTAAACCGGTAGATATTTTACTTAACCCGGCTGATGATTATGTCGAAGCTTTTGTTAAAGATGTCAATCGTGCTCGTGCATTAACTGTTGCAACAGTAATGAAACCACAATGTGTAAGAATTTCAGCTGAAACTATTGGTGAAGCGGTGGCTGAAATGCGGAATGCAAAAGATGATTATGGTTATTTTATTGATGATGACGGTTATCAAGGCGTAATTACTCAACAAACGTTAGAACAAGTTAATGAAGCTGATTATAGCAAAGCCATTGATTTATCTATGCTGAAGACCGTTCCTGCTATTGCAACAGATGCCTTATTAGAAACGGTTATTCCTGAAACATTGGACAGTGACCATCCATTGCCGGTGATTAATGAAGACGGTGATGTTACGGGACGATTATCTCGTTCAACATTAGCCGAAGCATTAAGTGATCAAATAAAAGAGCCACAAGATTAAGATGATTAAATCAGAGACTAATCTTGCGGTATATTGATCGTTATCTTGCTTTTTCTTAATAAAAAGCTCCATTGTTGGAGCTTAATTTTACTTATTGATTTTTTGTTGTTCTAAAGAAAATTGATATAAACCGATAATACTGTTTCGTAACCAATGCCAGCATACAAATAAAAGAACCAATGAAAATAATACTGCAGAGATAATCGAATTAAAGGTATCAAGGATCGTATTATTGACCCCAAGGCTTTGCATCAATGAATAACTGATAAATGCAACCATGACAAATGATATTATTAATAGCAGATAAATAATACCGTGCAGATAAATTTTGCATAGCGTAAACAGATGATTAGTAAAGTTATCAACTTTTTCTCGTAATCTATAACATATAGCAGCAAGAATAAGACTAATAATGATACTAAATATAGTCATTGTAATGATGCCAGAATAGCCATAATAAAGGGCTATTAGTAAAGATAGTGTTGTAATGAGATACATAGATACAATCAAAATAGGTTGTAATCTTCGATGTTTGACAAACAAAAAACTCATCCTTTCAATAATTCCAATTAGGTATAATAACATCACGCTAAATGGTTATGCCAATATTTGTTATTTCATCATTATTTGGTGAGGGTTTCTGCATTTTTGGATGATGTTTGATGGATGATATTAATGTAATAGTTATATTTTTTGACTGTTTATCGAATTATTAATTGGATGGTTTTGTATAAATAGTTGCTATTTTTGTTATCGAGATAACGAATTTTAATCGACCTTGTAGCGTTTTAGTCATTTTTCATATAATAAGAGGTCAAATACACGCAGTTAGTAATATTTCATAATTTCAAGTATTTTTTTATAAATTAGAATGTTTTTTATTAGATTGTGTTGTATTTGTATTTTTTGATGTGTGAGGGCGATAACAATGGGCATGGGTAAAAAAGTACTTGTTGTCGATGATGATCAAGAGATCCGTGAATTACTGGATGAGTATTTAACAAAAAACGGTTTTGACGTTATTACTGCGGCAGAAGGCGAAGAAATGAAACGGCGTTTAGCCGCCGGCTATCCTGATTTGATTTTATTAGACGTTATGATGCCCGGGGATGATGGTTTTACACTGTGTCAACATATTCGTAAAAGCTCGAATGTGCCTATTATCATGCTCACTGCTGTTTCTGATGAAATGGATCAGATTATTGGTCTTGAAATTGGTGCTGATGATTATATTGCTAAACCGTTTAGTCCTCGTCAATTATTGGCGCGTATTAAAGCACTATTAAGACGAATAAAGCCCACAGATAGTTTGCCATTATCAACAGAAGCTAAATTTATTCGTTTTGCTAATTGGCGACTTGATACCACTACGCATTGTTTATTTGATTTAGAACAAAAGCTCAATTTCGAACTGACTGGCGGTGACTATTCATTACTGATGTTATTTTTATCTCGGCCCCAAGAAATATTAGATCGTGACACGATTTCTTATGCCACAAGAGGGCGCGATACTTTACCGTCAGAGCGCGGTATTGATGTTGCTTTAAGCCGTTTACGACAGCGATTAGGTGATAAAGGCCGTACTCAACGGTTAATAAAAACCAGTCGTGGTAATGGCTATATCTTTACTGCAGATGTGGTTTACGAAGACGCGTAATGCACCAATTATTACGTTGAATAAAGCTAATAACGTTAGATAAAAGTGTGATCGCTTGTATGAGCATCACACTTTTTTACTATATGGATAATGGGAAATGAATTGGAAAGTGTTGTATCCGAAATCATTGGTTTCGAGAACATTGTGGTTAACATTATTAGCGGTATTTTTAGCACAAGTGATTGCCACTGCGATTTGGTATAGCCAATCAAAACAGCGTGATTTAGACGGATTACAATCTACGTCAGCGAGTATGGCGACGATGTTTGCATCAACAGTGACTTTTTTCCAATCATTACCAATGCAATATCGCCATATTGTGTTAGATCAATTGCGCAATATGGGAGGGACCCGTTTTTTTGTTTCTTTTAATGATGAAGAAATTCGTATTGATCCGATTGCTAATTCAGAACAAAAACAGATGGCAGTTTCGGTGTTTGAAAAAGTGTTACATCAAAAATTGCCACGGTTGCCAACAATAAAAGTTGAATTTTCTCGCCCTGAAACATTACATGTGATTAAAAATGATATTTTATTGAGCGATTTGCCCCGATCTTGGGTGCATAATACGTTAAGTTTAGAGCCATTAAATCCGCCTATTTTAGTGGTGCAAATCGAATTAGAAAAAGATCAGTGGCTGTATATTGCGGCATTATTACCTGCACCTTATATGAACTTAAAAGATGAAGTGATCACTCGCCAACAAATTTTGTTTTTGGTGTTTATTACCGGTTTGTTATTAGTCTTTACCTATATCATGGTACGTCGTCAAACGAAGCCATTAAAACAATTGGCTGATGCGGCAAACGCGTTAAGTCTCGATATTTATCAACCGCCTCTCAAAGAGGAAGGTGCAACGGAGTTAGTGATGGCAACGCAAGCATTTAATCGAATGCAGTTGCGATTACGGCGTTATATTGAAGATCGTGAGCAACTATTTTCATCTATTTCGCATGATCTTAAAACGCCTATTACTCGGTTACGATTACGGGTTGAATTGATTGACGACGATAAGAAAATTGATAAATTTAATCACGATCTCGATGAATTAGAGATGATGGTTAAAGGGGCATTACAATGCGTAAAAGATACCGATTTACATGAAAATATTGTCCCGATTGATTTAAATTTACTACTAGCAAGTATTGCTGAACGACATAATCATCATGATATCAATGTGACTTTGCCAACCGTGACGATTGCACCGATGATGGGTAAAGCATTAGGTTTAAAACGGTGTTTAAGTAATTTAATTGATAATGGGGTTAAGTACGGCCATAAAGTCACTATCGCCGTAATTGATAAGCCCGATAAAATAATTATGACGATCACCGATCAAGGGAAAGGGATTCCAGAATCATCATTATCAGCAGTGTTTGAACCTTATTTTCGTTTAGCGACCGATGTTGACGGTCATGGGTTAGGGATGGGTATTGCGCGTAATATTATCCATGCTCATGGTGGTAAATTAGTGATTAAAAACGGTTTAACCAAAGGGTTAATTGTTGTGGTCGCTTTACCTCGAGTCTTGTCGGTAGCATTGGCTTAAACAAAGAGAAAATATGAAACTAAAATATCTTATGTTTGCATCTGTTTTATCATGGTTACCCGTAACCTCTGCGGTGGCATCTGGCCAAGTTGAAGTGTTGCATTGGTGGACATCAAGTGGTGAAGCAAAATCGGTCAAAGTGCTTAAACAGATGATGGAACAGCAACATCATAGTTGGAAAGATTTTGCGGTTGCTGGTGGCGGTGGTGAAAGTGCGATGACAGTCTTAAAAATGCGGGCAGTATCGGGTAATCCCCCTACGGCTGCGCAATTAAAAGGCCATGATATTCAAGAATGGGGACGGTTAGGTTTTTTAACGTCACTTGATGATGTCGCTCAGCAAGAACGTTGGGATCACGTCTTGCCTCCTGTCGTTGCAAATATTATGAAATATAACAACCATTACGTGGCCGTACCGATTAATGTACACCGCGTTAATTGGCTATGGGTTAATCCTCAAGTATTGCATGCAGTGGGGGTAAAAGTCCCCACAACCTTAGATGCATTTTTTGTTGCAGCAGATAAAATTAAAGCGGCAGGATTTATCGCGTTAGCGCATGGTGGTCAGCCATGGCAAGATGCGACGTTGTTTGAAAGTATTGCGTTGGCAGTATTAGGTTCAGCGGATTACCGTAAAGCATTTGTTGATCTTGATATGGCTGTAATCAACAGCGATAAAATGGTGGCGGTATTTAGACAATTTAAACGGATGAAAGCGTATATTGATCCCAAATCGGAAGGGCGACATTGGAATTCTGCTACCGAAATGGTGATTAATGGTCAAGCAGCCATGCAGTTTATGGGTGATTGGGCTAAAGGTGAATTTGCACAAGCGAATAAACAAGCGGGTAAGGATTACTTATGTGTTCCTGCTCCTGGCACTCAACATCAGTTTACCTTTAATATCGATAGTTTGGCCTTTTTTAAATTAAAAGGGACTGAGGTCGATAATATTGCACAGTATGACTTAGCCCAAACATTGTTGACCCCCTCTTTTCAGCGAATTTTTAATTTAAATAAAGGGTCGATTCCGGTTCGATTGGATATGGACATGACAGCGTTTGATCAGTGTGCGTTAGATTCAATGCAAGCGTTTAAGCAAGCATCATTATCGGGCGATTTAGTACCAAGTTTTTCACAAAATTTAGCCACAACCGCTGATGTACAATCAGCCATTGTTGATGTGGTGAGTGAATTTTTTAATCAGGTAGATCCTGACCCAACATTAGCGCCACCAAGACTTGCACGGGCAATAAAATCAGCGATATAGTGGCGTAGGTTTATAAAGGATAAGACTATGAATACAACCTATTTACCTTGTGTTGAAGTAGAACCAACCGTTAGCGCGACTGCCAGTGTTATTTGGCTGCATGGTTTAGGCTCTAATGGTCATGATTTTGAAGCAATATTGCCACAATTACAGATACCTGCTGATATGCCTATCCGGTTTATTTTTCCGCATGCGGCGTCTATTCCCGTTACGATTAATGGCGGTGCAGTAATGCCGGCATGGTATGACATTATTTCATTGGATGTGTCTCGTAAGCTTAATGTCGAGCAACTGATGCATTCTGCTCAACGCGTGATTGATCTTATTGAACGTGAAATCAGCCGTGGTATTGCCTCTGAACGTATTATACTGGCTGGATTTTCTCAAGGTGGCGCAGTGGTCTACCATGCGGCTTTGTGTTATTCAAAACCATTGGCAGGGTTACTGGCATTATCGACCTACTTTCCAACCGCCAAGGTTATTCAGTACAGCGACGCTAACCGTGAGATTGATATTGAGATCATGCATGGTAGCTACGATCCTGTGGTTGCACCTAAACTTGGGGAAATGGCTCGGGATGACTTGATTGCGGCGGGTTATCAGCCTCATTGGCGAACGTATCCAATGGAACATCACGTTTGTATGCCACAAATTAAAGATATTGCCATCTGGATAAAATCACAGCTTAGCTTATGAAGTCGATGATAATATAAAAGAGTGACTGATAAAAAAGCAGCGGATAAGAGTATTATCCGCTGTGTGGATTATGATTTCGCGTAATAAGCTAAAGAGCAGGTTGTGGCATTGATGGTGTTACTTTGTTTCGTTGTTGTAAGTCATGCCATACCATTGGTAATACAATAATGCTTAACAATATTGTAGATAGTGGCATTGATAGCCATACCCCATTAACCCCTAACCATTGCGGTAAGAAGTATAAAAACGGCAATTGCACTAACATGTTACTGATTGAGATAGTGAGCGCTTTTCCTGCCTTATCAACCGACATAAAATACACGGTTGCCAGAACAATTAAGCCATCTAAAAACATCGCAAACAGGTGTAATTGAATGCCACTAACCGCTTCAGAGGTCAGTGCCGCATTACCGCTATTAAATAATCCAATCAATGTGTGTGGGAAACTATACAATAATGCAAACCATGAAATACCGGCAATAATCGTTACTTTAATCGCTAAAAAAGTTGTTTTACTGATATTTTGTGGTTGTTTAGCGCCATAGTAATAGCTCACTGGTGGTTGCATACCCTCTGCGATACCCTCAGCAACTAAATAATATAATGTCATCATATAGCCAACAATCGCAAACGCACTAACAGTAAGTTCAGTGCCATATTGCATAAACTGGTAATTATGCAGAGCGACCACGAAACTGGCATAGAGATACATGATTAACACCGATGAACCAAGGCTCATTATTTTCCAGCAGTGACTAAATTGAATATTTACTATTGTTAAACGGATACGAAGTGGTGAATATGCAGAACAAAAATAGATGATCCCACCAACAACAGTAATACTTTGCGCAATAATGGTCGCAATCGCGGCACCTTGTAATTGCCACTTAAAAATACCAATAAACAGATAATCCAATACAATATTAGTCAATGCACCTGCGATTAATAATCCGGTGGCTATTTTAGGGCTATCATCATTACGGATCAGCATTGGGATCGCACCGGCAAAAATAGTCACAAATGCCGCCCAACCAAAACTTTGAACATATTGTAGAGCCAACGCTTTTATGGTGTGGTTAGCCCCTTGAATGGTTAATAATGTTTCACCAAAATGAACAAATAACACCAACGCTATAACACTGATAACGGTAATTAATAATACGGCATGATCTAACGCCCGTTGCGCATGGTGAGGATTTTTTTCCCCTCGAGCAATAGAGATAAGTGTCCCACTGCCAATACCAATCATTAAACCTAAGCCTGATAACAAATAAGTAATCGGCCATGCCATATTAATTGCAGCTAACCCTTGATAGCCCACATAGTGGCCAACAAAAATACCATCAACAATTTGATATAGACCAGTCACTAGCATGGCTGCAATAGACGGGATCGCATAACGCCAAAAATTTTGGTTAATAGTGAGTGTTGGTGGTGAGTGAGTTAATGGCATCAGAAATCTCATTATATTAGTCGCATATTGGTAGCGGTATTATCCTTGTTTATTAGATTGTTCAAAGATAATATCTATCTTATTTTCGGATGGATTAAATCGCAATGGATTGGACATTAGATCAGCTTAATGCGTTTGTTATATCAGTAGAACAAGGTTCCTTTTCAGGTGCTGCTCGCCGTATAGGTAAGGCACAATCACGGATAAGTACTGCCATCAGTAATCTTGAAGCCGATTTAGGGTTTGATTTGTTTGATCGTAGTGCCCGTTTACCCGTATTAACACTTGCGGGTGAACAGATGTATGAAGAGGCGAAAGTGGTTTTAGCCCAATGTGATCGGCTGCAGTCACGGGCATTGACCTTAACTAAAGGCGAGGAAGTATCACTCACTATTGCAATGGATGAAGCAACACCCACCACCGTATTTGAAGAGTTTTTTGAACGGGTTGCTGCTACTTTTCCATTGTTAAAGTTAACTATTATTAGTGGGTCTAAAGATGATATCGCAGGTCAAGTTGATGATTTAACTGCGGATTTGGGTATTTTATTTTTTAGTAAGACTCTGCCGAGTAGTTTAGAATTTACCCCTATTTGTGAATTTAATTCATCATTGATTGTGGCTAAAAATCATCCATTGGCAAAAATATCAGCACCAACGATGCAGCAACTCGGGCAATATCGACAGTTATTAATTTGTGATCGTATGGGCTATTACCATACAGATGCACTGTCGGCGAACTATTGGCATATTGATAGTTATTATTCGATTACGGCGTTTGTATTAAGAAATATGGGCTGGGCATTTGTGCCTGATCATGTGTTTAATTACTCGATCTTTAAAGATGGAGTGGTGAGGTTATCAATAGAAAATATTCCGACGTCACCGTGGATAGATATGGGATTGGTAAAGCGACGCGATCAAGGTAATGGTCCGGTTCTTCGCTGGATGTACCAAGAACTGAAAACCATGTTTGCGCAACATAACTAACAGCTTATTATTGGCGAATGGTAGAAAAAATGGAAAAGAGTTTGGTGAGAGATCCTTTACCGCTAGTTGTGGCTGGACCTATTTTACGAAAAGTAACCGCAAAAGAATTAACAATATGGTTGGTTACAACCCGTCAATTTGAGGCAGATTTTAGTCTGTTTATGGGATCAGATAAAACACCTTTTTATGAGGCTAGCTTTAATTCTGCCGAGCAAATTCAAATTGGTAAACAGGCGTGGGTGGTACTGGCTCATTTTATGGGCGATTTTCCACAAGATACACCGCTTGAATATCAAATAATGACAGCAGAAGGATCATTAACCGAATTAATGCCTGATTTATTGTATGCCAATGAATCTCGCTTGAGTGTGGTGATTCAGCAACGTGCTGATTATGTGCTGCATGGTTCGTGTCGTAATCCGCATTACCCCAGTAAAGACAGTTTGGTTGCTGCTGATAAGAAAGTGAATACGTTAGCTGCTGTTGATCGTCCGAGCTTATTGATGATGAGTGGCGATCAAATATATGCTGATCATGTTGCTGGACCGATGTTAGATGCCATTCAACAAGTAACAGCATTATTAGGGTTACCTGATGAGACATTTGAACAGGCACAGATTGCTGATACCACCGCCTTGTATCAACACCCACAAAATATTTATGGGCGCGATAAATTATTACCCCATTATGTTAATGATGAAAGCTGGTGGCGTCGTTGCCTACCGACAACCACAACGCCTATTTTTAGCTCGCGTGAATGTGAAAATCATTTAATTAGTTTTAGTGAATTCTTCGCGATGTATTTATTGGTATGGTCGCCGACATTATGGCCGTTGGTTGATCGCAACCGTTTTGCGCGTAATGGTTATTGTAATGCTGGTGTTGTTGTGTCACCTAAGTGGCAGCAAACATGGCAACATGAAGCGCCCATTATTGATGATTTTTTTGCAGGCCTTAACCATGTACGTCGATTAATGGCGCATATTCCCACCTATATGATTTTTGATGATCATGATATTACCGATGATTTTCAGCTAAATCGGCGTTGGGAAACTGCGGCTTACAATAATCTGTTTTCTCGACGTATTATCGGTAACGCTTTAATGAGTTATTGGCTATGTCAGGGATGGGGTAATGCGCCTGAAAAATTTACTCAGCCTTGTTTAGATTTAGCTCGAACATTTTTTGAACGGCCAACACCGCAAGCCCAAGATGCGTTGGCAGCGTATTTTTATCGGTTTGAAGAGTGGCATTATACTATTTCAACGGTGCCGAAATTGGTGGTGCTAGATACACGCACTCGACGTTGGCGTTCAGAGTCTAATCCTAATCGTCCTTCAGGATTGATGGATTGGGAAGCACTGGTGGAATTACAGCAAGAATTATTGCATGAATCGGCGGTGATTATTGTTTCTGCCGCCCCCATTTTTGGGGTTAAGTTTATTGAAACCTTACAACGAGTTATGACCTTATTAGGCCAACCATTGGTGGTTGATGCTGAAAATTGGATGGCGCATCCAGGCTCTGCTAATACCTTATTAAGTATTTTTACACATACTAAAACCCCGACGACATTTATTATTTTATCGGGTGATGTGCATTATTCGTTTGCCTACGATATTACGTTACGCAATTTGAACGGTCAGTTTAAAATATTTCAAATCACCTGTAGTGGACTTAAAAACGAATTTCCAAATCGGTTGCTGAGTTTTTGTGATTGGATGGATCGCTGTCTTTATAGCCCGCATTCCCCCCTTAATTGGTTTACTAAACGGAAGCGACTATTAATTGAAAAGCGCGATCCAGATGTTATTGGTCATCGTCGCTTAATCAATAAAAGTGCGATTGGTGAATTGTATCTTGATGAGCAAGGGGCACCACGAGTGATTGATATATTAACCGCAGAAGGGGAGGTGATCCATTTCCCAGTCAAAACATCTCAACAATAATATGGCATTTATTTTACTTATAAATGACAATAGTATCAATATAATGTGATTGTGTTATTATTATTAACTTATTTTGGTACTAGTGATTAATTATAAGTGGAGGGGATATGCGTTTTTCACAGAAGGTAGGTTTCACCTTGTGCGCTTCTTTGCTTATGCTAACTCTGTTGTTAATTGTTGTTGCTAGACAAACTTACAGTACAAAAGCGGTCGTTGGTACAGTCGTGAACGTAAATACTGCTCGCTTTCAGAGTAACAATAAGTTTTATTTACAAGTTATGTCTAATCAAACAAATAATATGGTCAAGATTGATATACGAGATGGATTTTATTGCCCTATTGGTTCTCAAGTGGTGTTTGTACAAAAGAGCTGTATGTTATTTGGTGGTAATGCCTATGAGTTTATTTCATGTGATTTTTCATATTGACGACGGGATTAATTATTGCCGATATTGATGATGTTATTTCTCATATTTATGGTTTTATTTTTATAAATAAAACAGATTTAATACCGCATTATAAAAAAAAATGACCTATTATTGACTTTGACATGACGTTAATTAGATATGTTTTTCATACTAATGGTGGATACTGTTAGGGTTATATTTGAATATGAGTTTTACAGGAGTTGATATGAAAAAAAGTATTATTGCTATAGCGATTGCTGGTTTAGTGCTTGTTGGTTGTGATCAAGCAAGCCACGATTCGGCAAAAGAATCTGCGGCTTCAGTAAAAGCAACAACGACTCAAGTAAAAGACGATGTTGTTAGTACAACAGACACAGCGCTTAATTCAACCAAGCAAGCATTAACAGATTCTGCTGATGCTGTATCGGATACCGCAGATAAAGTGGCTGATAAAGCGGCAGAAGTTAAAAATAATGTAGCAGACAGTTCAGATGCTGCAGTAGAAAGTTCTAAGCAAGCAGTATCAGATTCAGCCGCTGCTGTTGAAAATAAAGTTTCTGAATTAAAAGATAATGCAGCAAATGCGACCACCGATGCTGTGGATGCCTCTAAAGATGCAGCGAGTGATGCTGTAAAGAGTGCAACAGATATGAAAGATGCCGCGGTGGATAAAACCAAAGCAGCCACCAATGATGCGGTTGATATGATTAATAAATCGGTTGATTCAGCAGAGAAGAAAGTAACTGATTTAACAAACTAATTAATAGTATAAAGTAATAAAAAAAACATTGATATTGACGTTAAGATGCCGAGTATTATCAATGCTCGGTTTTTCTTTTTTCACAAGGAGTTTACGGTGAAAAAAAAATGTTTATTAGCAGTTATGGTTGTACTTGCGTTAGGCGGGTGTGATCAAGCTAAAAATGGTGCGAGTGCTACGGCGGCGAAACAAGCTGAAGAGCATAACGCACAAAATTCATTAGATTGGATGGGCGAGTACACAGGTATTCAGCCTTGTGGTGATTGTTCTGGCATTGAAACCAGCTTAACCTTAAATAAAGACGGTAGCTTTGTTTTAAATGAAACTTATCAAGGTAAAAATACTAAGCCGTCTGTTGATAAAGGTAAGTTTAAGTGGAATGATCGTGGTGATACCATCACGCTAAATCTTAGCAGCAGTCAGTCAGTGAAGTATTTCGTTGGCGAGCATCGTATTTTCCGACTTGACCAACAAGGTCAGCGTATCAAAGGTGATTTAGCGGATGCTTATACACTGACGCAAAATGACGATAATTAATTTTTAAGAAAATGCTCTGAAGTCTCTTTTTATTGGTTAAATAAGAGAGATCAGGGCATTTTTTATTACATCATATAAGTAAAAGCACTTTTTTAGTTATTTTTCATTATTGTGAACGTTCAATCTCTTCATCTACCCAACGTAATAGCTGTTTAATAGCACGCGATAACACCTGATTTTGACGCACGATATAGCCAAGACTGGTGGTGGGAAAATGCGGTAATGGTGTGATTGTAGTTTGTAGATGTAATTTCGAATGCAATGAAAAACTCGGTACAATAGCAACCCCAAATCCTGCTTCAGCCCAGTCTATCTGCGCATCAACACTGCCAACCTCCATCACATGATATTTAGCCAGTTGTAAACTTGGTAAGGCTAAATCGATTAATTCACGGGTGCGCGTATCATGGCCTAATAAAATTAATGTTGGTTCTTCTGCGGCAAGAGGCTGTGATTCAATAATCGCTTCTGGATCCTGAGATAATTGTTGCCAGCGTTCTAAGCCATTGCCTAATGCGCACCATTTAACCTGACGCAGCTCCATAAAATGCAATGGTTGACTTTCTTTTTGGGCGATCACAAACCCTAAGTCAGCTTTGGCACTTTTTACCAGTTCAGTAGCCTGTGACGAGGTGGTATTAAAAAGAGATAAATCGATACCGGGATATTCTTTTTTAAACGCTTGAAAGGGACTGATAAGTAATAACCGCGAGATAATATCACTGGCTGCAATAGTCAGTGTGCCTTGGTTGAGTTCGTTAATCGCATTTAGATCCGCCTGACAAACTTGTAATTCCATTAAAGTGTTTTCTGCACTTTTAAGTAACCGCTCACCCGCTTGGGTTAATCTAAACGGATTCCTTTCAATTAATTTTACCCGCGTTGCTTGCTCGAGCTGTTTAATATGAAGGCTAACATTGGGCTGAGTCATATGAAGCGCTGCGGCTGTTTTTCCAAAATGTTTATGTTTAGAAAGTGCGACGAATGTATTAAGCCAATGCAAATCTACCATTTTTACCTTCTTATTTTGGTTCAGACGCTATTATTGATAATGATATTATCAGAATAAACTCAATGGTTAATGTACGCCATATAAGAGATTCTTATCAAGTTAATAACGATTATTAATTATTTTTATTGCGTCATTGAGCATAGGATAGAGGTCTTGCTTTTGAGGAGATTAAATTATGTCGTCTATTGTTGTTGTTGGTGCTAACTGGGGTGATGAAGGTAAAGGTCGGATTGTTGATTATTTAGCAGACCAAGCTTCAGCGAGTATTCGTTTCCAAGGTGGTAATAACGCAGGTCATACTGTTGTTAACGATTTTGGTACTTTTAAACTACACCAGTTACCAAGCGGCGTATTTAACCCTGATTGTATCGCTGTTTTAGGCCCTGGTATGGTTATCAGCCCAGAGAAATTAAGCCTAGAAATCGAAGAAGTAGCAACATCTGGTGTTAACGTTAAGTTATGCATCTCAGATCGCGCCACACTATGTCTACCATTGCACGCACTAGAAGATACTCTAGAAGAATTACGTCTAGGTGACGGTGCTTACGGTTCAACACGTCAAGGTATCGCACCTGCATACGGTGACCGTGTAATGAAGAAGGGTATTCTTGTTGGTTGGTTAAATCAGCCAGAAGTACTTCTTGAGCGTATTCAATTCATGATGGATTGGAAATTGCCACAGCTTAAAGCGTTATATCCTTCAATGGAGTTCACGCAAACAGCTGAAGAAATGACAGAGTGGCTACTTGAAGTGTCTCAACCTTGGCGTGACAGCATTTGTAACGTTACTGAGCCACTAAAAGCGTTACAAAAAGAAGATAAAACATTATTGTTTGAAGCACAGTTAGGTGCGGGTCGTGACTTAGTTTACGGTGAATACCCATGGACAACATCATCTAACGTGACTGCAGCTTATGCAGGTATCGGTAGTGGTTTACCAGCACTTCACCCTGAGCGTGTTATTGCTGTTGCTAAATCATTCAGTTCTTCAGTAGGTACAGGTACATTGATCACCGCAATGGAAGATCAAGACCAATTCCGTGAAGATGCTAAAGAGTTCGGTGCAACAACTGGCCGTCCACGTGATATGGGTTACTTTGATGCAGTAGCAACACGTAATGGTGTTGAACTACAAGCAGCAACAGAAATCGCATTAACTAAGATTGACTGTCTAAGTGGCATGAAAGATCTTAAGATCTGTGTTGCTTACAACGGTGACCACACTGAAAACCCAATTTGGCCTCAAACTGCATCTCTAACAGCAGTTTATGAGCAAATGATGGGTTGGGATGAAGACATTACGGGTTGCCGTAAGTTTGAAGAACTACCAGAAGGTGCACAACAGTACGTACTTCGCATTGAAGAACTAATGGGTGTTCCTGTTAAAATGGTATCAGTAGGTCCAGAGCGTGACCAAATGATCCTACGTTAATCGTAGCGTAATCAAAAATTATAACGGGCGAGTTACTCAGTAACTCGCCCGTTTTTTATTTGTTTATTTATTAGAATGACACACTATTACCCTCGACCCTCGACCCTCGACCCTCGACCCTCGACCCTCGACCCTCGACCCTCGACCC
>SAMEA5043655__coassemble_27_pt1 | contig 42442 bp, 38 predicted proteins | sample SAMEA5043655__metabat2_low_PE_001 | metagenome-assembled genome bin SAMEA5043655 (sample SAMEA5043655) | Gadus morhua
TACTTACACTGAAAATATGTTGGCAGCGGAACGTCATAAAAATTTTATAGTGTTATTAACGGGTGTTGTAATGGCAATTATTGGCTCGTTATTAATGAAAATGCGTTTGTTTAAGTTATAATTAATTTTTTTCAGTCATGGCTATTGTTTTATAGGCATGGCTGATATTTTCCAAAAATCGTTTATATCGATTCATTTCTGCCATTTATTTGTTATCACTGCCTATTATTTTTTGAGCTAATATAGCTATATAACAGTGAGTAACACTTGGTGATCTAAAGAAAAATCAGTGTTGTTTTTCAGCATACAAAGCCTATTAGTTGTCATTTCTTATTTCTTTTTGATATAAAAAAAGATAAAAATTGTCCATTTAAACAAATTTTTGTGTTTTTTTAATAAAACATTATTTAATTATACCTTTAATTATACGGTGTTTTATTTTTATGGGTGGTTTTTTCTGTTTAATTAACTGTTTTTAAAGGGTATTTTAAAAGTGTCAAATTATTGCTGTTTAAGTATTTTTTTTGCGCATTTATTTATGATAAAAGTGACAGAAACTTGACGGTCTGGCTGTCTTTTACAGTATAATTACATCGAAAGCGTGGATGTTTGAACACGTAATTATTAGAAAACAATAGAAATGACATTGCTCATTATAAAATTAGTAGTGCTAGGGGCTGGTTTAAGCTATGAAAAGACAAGCTATAAAAATAGCGGATGATGGTTATACTGTATTAATAAAAGCCAGTGATTTATTACTGCTCAATATTACATTAACATTTATTATTTCTTTACACAGTATTAGTGAAACCGCTGTTGGTTTGGCTGCAAGTTTTCTTTTTTCTGTCATTTTTTTATTGGTAGGAGAGTACAGTGGGCTTTACAAGAAATATGTCCGTCAGGATTACTATAATACGGTACTAAAAACGTTATTTACCTTTTTCTTGTCATTTTTAGTATGGCGGATTTTGTGCCTGCAGTTGAACACGTTTGAAGGTATTAATGGCTCGCATTTAAATCATGTCATTACTTGGCAATGGATTATTTTGTCTATCATTTGTATGGTTTTTATTAAGTTTTTAGTTATTTATGCTACCCGGGAGTTTTGGAAGCGAAGTCCTAATGTTAGACGAATAGCTATATTAGGAATGACTAAAGGTGGTATTGCAATTGAACAAGCATTAAGAAAAAACATTCGTTATCAGAAATTTGAAATATCTTATTTTGATGATCGTGATGAGAGTCGATTTGGTTATTTATCACAATCACCGCTCCATGGGAATATTGACCAATTAGTGCAGTTAGCTAAAAATGGTGAAATTGATGAAGTTTATATTGCGTTACCTATGGTAGCAAAAGATCGTATTCAGAAATTTTTGAAATTGTTATCAGATACGATTGTTGAAACTTATATTGTTCCTGATTTATATACTTATGATTTAAACGTAAGCCAGATTAGTACTATTGGTAATGTTCAAATATTTAGTGTATTTGGCTCTCCGTTTGAAGGAATGGGCGCAGTATTAAAGCGTATTGAAGATATTATTATCAGTAGTATCATTATCTTGTTGATTTCACCAGTATTGGTTGCTGTTGCTATTGGTGTTAAACGCAGCTCTCCTGGCCCGGTGTTATTTAAACAAGATCGCTACGGTTTGGGCGGTAAAAAAATTCGGGTATGGAAATTCCGCTCTATGGGCGTAATGGAAAACGATACAGTGGTGACTCAAGCAACGAAGAATGATCCACGTGTAACAAAATTTGGTGCCTTTATTCGTCGTACATCATTGGATGAACTGCCACAATTTTTTAATGTGCTACAAGGGAGTATGTCAATTGTAGGTCCTCGACCACATGCTGTTGCACATAATGAAGAATACCGAGTCCTTGTGAATAAATATATGTTACGTCATAAGGTTAAGCCTGGTATTACCGGCCTTGCGCAAATTAAAGGTTTTCGTGGTGAGACTGATACGTTAGATAAAATGGAAATGCGCATTAAGTATGACCTACAATATATTCAAAATTGGAGTCTGTCTAAAGACTTGAATATTATTTTCCTTACGATCTTTAAAGGATTTGTCAGCGAGACAGCGTACTAAATTATGCATTTATTTAAGACAAAGAATGTTCATTTATTGCTGGTAGGTTGTGTTTGCGCAACCTACAGTTTTGCAGCAAGTGCTGATAGTACTTTTCAAGACTCTAAGCATATAGATCCTTTTTTAGGTTTAGAATTTTCTTCATCAATCAATGCGGGCTATGGTTTTGATGATAACGTCTTGCATCAGCGCGATAGTAATATTATTAGTTCTGATTATTATGCGTTAAAACCGACTTTTAGTGTTGTTGGCCAGCGTAATACCAAAAATTTTGGTCTTTATTATTTAGGTGACTACCGAAATTACACTAATAACGTTGTAAAAAGTGATAGTTATGATGACCATCAATTTAATGGTGTGTTTAATTGGGAATTAGGTATTCGTCATCATTTATCTGTGACGGGAAGTTACAGTAAAAACCATGAAGCGTTAGGTACTGGCGTAACAAAAGGTTTTTTCTTTGATAACGATACATCAAAGCCTGATATAGCGACGTTTAATGCTTTTAATATTACGCATGATATTGGTCGAACCAATAAAAAAATAGATACTCAATATACCTATGGCGCCAAAGGGGCCAAGGGAAATATTATTGTTGATTTATCACAAGCCCGTACTAATTATAACATTCTAAATAGTTATCAATCGGCGTTTAAAAATTATTTAGAAAATGAAAATGTTACAGAAAACGATGCACGACTTATTTTTAGGCATCAATATACAGACAGAACACGTTTTGATTATACCTTGATGTATAAAGATTTTAATTACCTTGATCATGAACGTAATAATAATGAGTTGATTGGTGCTTTTTCTGTACTTAGTCAGTTAACAGGAAAGTCAAAAATAGAAGCAACAGTGTCTAAAGTGCAAAAGAAAATGCAAAGTACGAATTTTTCTGGTGTAAATTGGAATGTTTCTTATAAATGGCAACCTGTTGATTATTCAACAATAATGTTAAAAACTTTAAGTGAAGCAAAAGAACCAGATAATACCGGCGATTTTGTACAATCATTTCAAAATAGCATTAGTTGGAAGCATCAATTTTTAGGGCATATAACAAGTTTATTATCTTATAAACATACCTCTGATAAGTATCATATTCGAAAACGAACTGATCGATATGATGATGTAGCGTTGAGCTTACACTACTTATTTAGACCTAAAGTCGAGTTTATTTTCGATTATCAATATACATTATTTCATACTGATAATAGTGCTGATCCAGTGTTTATTGATGGAAATACTTATGAAAGACGATTAGGTTATGAGCAAAATCAATTTGGTTTATCAGTCAAAGTGGCGATTTAAAATGAAGAAAATAGTGTCTATTATTTGGATATTAACCGTTAGTTTATTTATGAGCACTGCTGCATCAGCAGCACCAAAAATAGCAGGTAATGATTATTTACTTGGTGCTGGCGATCAGATTCAGATTTTAGTTTATAACGAAGCTGATTTATCGATGAAATTAAAAATAGATGAAAGTGGCAATATTATTTATCCCTTGATAGGTAAGTTGCAACTTGCAGGAAAGACGCCTGATCAAGTCGCTCTAGATATTCGTGATCGATTAAAAAATGGTTATATTAATAACCCAATGGTGACTGTTTCTATGCTTGAATTCCGTCCTATGTATGTTTCAGGTGAAGTTAAAACACCTGGAAGTTATGAATATCAACCAGGACTTACATTAGAAAAAGCCATTGCGGTAGCTGGTGGTTTTACTGATCGTGCCGATCGTAGTGACATTGATATTCGCCGTTCAAATGGTCAATTATTAAAAGATGTTACACCAACTCAAGCTGTCTATCCTGGTGATACAGTTATTATAGATCAAAGTTTTTTCTAGATTAGGATAGTTATAAATGAGTTCATTATTCGTTGAAGACGGAAGCAAGTTGGAAAGTACAATTGACTTTTCACGCTTACTTAAATCAACAAAAAAAAGTTGGTGGAAAATATTAGCCTTTACTGTTGTAGTGACAGGGATAGCAGCTCCATTCATTTTAAAATTGACACCAAAATATGAAGCTTATGCAACAGTATTGCTGAAAGCTGAATTAACCAATCCAACAACATTTGAAAAAGTCGTTGATTTTGATTCCACACGTAAAGAATATTACGAAACTCAGTACCAATTACTGAAATCTCGTCGTGTAATTTCACAGGTGGTTGATGATTTAAAGCTTTATCAAGATCAAGAGTTTATTGGTAAAAAGCCAGTAAAAGATGACACTTTAGCAAAACAAAAAGAACGCAGTATTCAATATGTGCTTAAGCATATGACAATATCTCCAGTGCGTAAAACGCAGTTAGTTGAGGTCGGTTTCGAATCAACGACAGCGAAAGATGCCGCTGCTGTTGCGAATGATATTGTGAAAGTGTTTGTTAACTATTCTGTTGAAGATAATCGTGATGCGAGCTTAAATGTCTCTTCGTTACTTGAAACGGAAGTTAACGATTTAAATCACCAATTGAAATCAAAAGAAGCAAAACTAAATACTTTTTTGAAAAAAGAAGGGCTAATTACCTTCCGCGGTGTTGATGGTTTCCAGACTGAGCAGTTGTCATTATTGACTGATAGTTTAGCCACAGCAACAGCACAACGTGTGAATTTAGAAGCGCTTTATAAAACGGTTTCGAGTTATCAAAAACAAGGTTTTAATGCCTTAGCCGCGATTCCTGATGTTTCTCGTCATCCGCAGATGGAAAATCTACGCCAGATGATTATTGAGCAGAAAACACAACTGGCTGATCTTGAAAACCGTTATGGTCCTAAATATGAGAAAGTGATTCAAGCTCGTTCACAACTTGTTGTTCTTCAAGGTCAAGCAAGTAAGTTGATTAACCAAATAGCTGAAGGTATCAAAGAGCAATATCAAGCATCAGTTATTAAGCAAAATCAATTACAAGCTGCAGTTGATAAACGCACTAATGCATTCCAGCTATTAGGTGAGAAAAAGACACAATATAACAATATGATGGATGATATTAGTCAGACACGTACGTTATATAATCAATTGCTACAACGTCAAAATGAAACGCAAGTAAGTGGTCAGTTCTCTGAGCCGACAGCAAAAGCGATTGATAGTGCTATTGTGCCATTAAAGCCGACAAAACCTAACAAGAAGTTACTGATTGTTGTTGTTGCTATTATGTCACTACTTATTGCGGTTCTGTTTGTGATTGTAATGGCGGCTCTCAATAATAAAGTCATGTCGATTAATGAAATAAAACGACGTTTAGGACTTAATGTTGTTGGGGAAATCAAATCTTATCCTCAAGCGGTTACGCCTAAATCAGTGCTGGATAATAGTGCTCAATTCTCGACGTTAGATGAGGCGTCATTGGGTATTAGAAGTCAATTGTTGTTATTAAATGCTGACGCTAAAATGTTAGCTGTAACATCAGCGACCTCTCAAGAAGGTAAGTCGTTAGTAGCAACATTAGCGGCTAAAGCGTTGGCAATTGATACCAAAGTGTTATTAATTGATATGGATTTACGCCATCGGAATATCACTAAATCATTAGGTTATGCTGATAGTAATGGTTTAACTGATATTTTGTATCATAATATCGCAACCAATGACGCTATTGTTAACCATCATGGAATTGATATTTTAGCCGCTGGCAGTGATACAACACGTTCGCCATTAGTTGTATTAACGCATCAGAAGTTAGCTGCTTTATGTACAGAATTACGCCAATGTTATGATTATATTATTATAGATACACCTGCAGTTACTGATGCTAAAGATGCTATTTTGATTAGCCAGCTTACCGATTCAGTATTATTTGTAGTGGCATCAAATAATAATAGCACGAATGTTTCACTATCAGCGTTGAAGGAACTTAAGCAATATAAAGCAACAGTACTTGGTTGCGTGCTTAATAAAGTGAATGCGAAACTGATTGAATCTAATGAAAATATAATTACAACATCTTCAAAGGATGTTCTTTTATGAGTTTAATTAAAGGCGCCTCTACAATAGGAGGCGCTTCCGTTATCTCGCAATTGATAGGTGCGTTTACCATCCTATTTATGTCATACCGTTTTGGTATGTCAGATGTAGGTAATTACGCACTTACATTTAGCATTATTATGATTGGTGCTCAAATTGCACTTTATGGATCGCACTTTTTATTACCAAAAGTTGATCAACAAGATATAGGCAAAGCCGTGGTGTTTTGCATGTTGCAATCTTGGGGAACAAGTGCAATTTATATCTATATTGTCAGTCATTTCTTTTCGCTACCATTTTTTGCGATTTATGTTTTAACGGCCAGTTATTCAATGATGATTATTTCTGAGTATGTTTTCTTACGAAATAAAATTTTTAGTAAGTTGGCTATTCAGAGAATATCAGTGACCTCGGTTGTCTTTCTGGCATTATTAGTGTCATGGAAAATTGAATATTTTTATTATATATGGGCTGGTGTGCATTTATGTTTAATTGGTTATTGGCTATATAAGTGTCTGGATTTTAGTATGTTTTCTAAATCTGATTTCTTACCAACAACCCAAGTTCGGTTTTTCATTAAACACTGGAATCATTTATCACGAGTCGGTACTGCTGAAGTGGTGGCAAACGCAAGCCTACAGCTCCCGACGGTGTTAATTAACTATTGGTTTAGTCCATTGGTTGCTGGTTACTTTGCAGTTGTGAATCGCTTTTGTTTATCACCTGTACTTATTCTTGGCCAGTCAGTGCGTAATTATACGTTTTCTAAATGGTCTGAAGATTTTCGTAATAAAATCTTTAACTACTCTGAATTTAAACAGGTACGGTTATTTTTAGTGGCGATAGCATCGGTAACTGTTGCCGGTATTTATTTTGTTTATCCATGGTTAACACAACATGTACTGGGTGAACAATGGGTACAATCCGTTGAAACATCGCGTTTAATGCTACCTTACGTATTTGCAATGCTTGCTTTTGTGCCAATGACTGTAATCGAATTGATTTTTGGTGCACCTAATTATTTCTTACGCATTCAGTGTGAGCAATTAGCGATAGTGATATTAGCGTTTGTGATCATGCCATTTATTTATAAAAGTTATGTAATTTCATTGTTAGCCTTTACGGTGCTAACAGCGGGACGATATTTAATGATTTATATTAAAATTAACAAACATGCGATTGTTTTACGTGATAAAGGCGTAGTGTAAATGAACACAGGTTTTTTCTTTCAAGCTTATGTATTTATTACACTAATTTTTAGTGGGACAGCACAATATTTTACCGATATTGATGCTTTTTTATGGCTGCCATTTATTATGACGATGGTGATGGTGGCATTGGTACCATTACAAACACGTTATAATTATGAGCCGCTAGATCAGCTTGAAACGACAATTCTCGTACTTTTTACTGGCTTTTTTGTGCTAGCAATAACCAGTACTTTGATGCAAGAAGGGCTAAAAACTACCATAGCAGGTATTAAAAATGGCTTAGGAATATCATTACTATTACCTTGTTTACTATTAGGTTTTTGTCGTGAATCGCAATTATATCGTATTTGCAAAAAATTATATTGGGTGTTTTATGCTCAAATCCCATTTGTTGTTTATCAAGCTTTGATTGTTGTTCCTGCTCGGGTGGCTTTTGAAGGTAAGATGGACTCATGGGATTCTGTTGTGGGTACGTTTGGCGGTAGTATGATTGCCGGTGGTAATGGTGCCTCAATGGGGCTATTTACTCTGCTTATTATGATGATGAAACTGTCTGAATATAAGCATGGGGTAGCAAAATTATGGTCGGTAGCACTACATATAGCCATTGGCTTTATTATTTGTGTAGTTGCTGAAGTTAAATTTGTAACCTTATTAGCGCCATTCTTCTTACTGTATATATACATAAAGCCAAGTTATGTAAAAGAAGTTAGGGTTATCGACTTTAAAACGATTTTATTGTCTATCGTGGGCATTTTTATCTTATTGTCGTTAATAATTACAATATTATCATTAGGATATACCAGTAAGTACCAGTCACATTCGATGAGTATTTTTGATATTTTCCTACAAAATATTGGTTATATTTTTGATCCGACAGTCATTGTTGCTGGTCTCGATGGTAACTTAGATGAATTAGGACGTGTAACAGCATTGGCATTTTGGTCTCACCATTCTGATATTCACGGTCTTGTGAATCAGTTATTTGGTTATGGTCTAAATAGTTCAAATGCTGGCGGTGCTGATCCTGGTTATATTGCAATGTTGTTTGAATTGAGTTTAGGCTCAACCGCATTAGCGATTTTCTTGTGGGAAATTGGTCTGGTTGGTACTGGGTTATTATTAGCGATAGTGTTCCTGATTTTAAAGGGATCAAAGCCCAAACCATTATTCTCGACTAAGGACTTATCAAGAGCCGATATTAACTTGTTATCTTATCAGCCTGCCTTTATAGGATTTACTATTGCAGGTCTGATTACGTTACCTTATTCACCGCTGCTTGCGTTGATACCGGTATTTCAATTTCAGTTTTATTTTGTGTTAGGTGCCATGATGATTATTCGAAAAGCGACCCTAACAAAAGCAAAAGGTTTAGCATGCTTGAATTAATTAAAAAAGAGTTAGCATTAAACCCAGGTTTAACCTCTAAGTTCTTTATTGTTAACTTTCGGTTAGCTTCTTTATTTTATACTCCAGGAATAATGAAAAAAATATTCATTATTAACGTTATTATTCTTAAATTACTCAAGTTTATCTGTGGGCTTGATATATCACCAAAAACAAAGATTGGTGCTGGATTTATTTTGTTTCATCCTCAGAACATTGTTATTAATGCTGACAGTGTATTAGGTGACAATGTGATGCTGAAACATAATGTCACCATTGGCAATAAAGTCGATCCTGTGACTGGCCAACATGTATCACCCGTTATTGGCAATAATGTTGAATTAAGCCCCGGTGTAGTTGTGCTAGGTAACGTGAGTATTGGTGATAATTCAATTATTGGTGCGGGAGCAATTGTTGTGAAAAGTATACCTAAAAACGCAATTGCAGTTGGTAACCCAGCTATCGTCATTAAAGAAATAAGTGAGAAATAGTGGATGAACACCAAAATTAATGTCATCAATTTTGTGCCTGAAGAGTTACCATCTTATCGTCCAGACGTTGATGTTTTATACTCTAAAGAGTTACCCAAAGAGGGTGTGAATACCACGATTGTTGGTATGCCTAAAACTGAAACTGTGAATATCCAAACAGAGGGTAGTACCTTAAAAACCAGTAAAAAAACAGCTAACCGTCATTTAGATTCAGTGGTTTATTTCTTTAATGCGGCAAAGTTAGCTTTTAGCGCAAAAAAAGAAGGTTTTCAACTTATTCAAGTGCGTGACATGGTCTGGGTCGGTTTAATCTGTTTAGTGATCGCTAAACTAATTAAGCTACCTTATACCTATTGGGTGTCATTTTTGTATGCTGAAAGTCGTACGATGCGTGCGAAAGATCAGACTGAAAATATACCTAGTTGGAAGCGTCCGATTATTTTAGCGCGTGGTTTGCTTGAGGAGTTTATCCTTTATCGCATTATTTTACCTCATTCAGATCGTGTCTATGTGCAAAGTGACTTTATGCTTAATTATATTAAAGATAAAGGCATCGAACAAAGCAATATGATGGTTGTGCCAATGGGGGTTGATTTTGAAAAGATTGACGACTTCGCTAATACTGATGCAATAAAAATACAACAATGGGGTGATGCGCCTGTTATTGGTTATCTAGGTAGCCTTGATCGACTCCGTAAACTTGACATTATTATTGAAGCATTTAAAGAAGCCAAACTTACAGTGCCTACACTTAAATTACTTTTTGTTGGTGATTCTGAAGTGATGAAAGATCGCGAGTTTTTACAACAAACGGCTGATGATATGGGACTGAGTGATGATTTTCATATTACGGGTTGGGTACAAACAGAACAGGCATGGGCATATCTTAAAGGTGTTGATATGGTGATTGGTTTTATGAATCGTGGCCTGTTGTTAGATGTATCAACGCCGACCAAGGCAATGGAATATATGGCACTTAAAAAAGCCATGATTTGTAATGACTCACCTGATCAGCAATTTGTCATTGAACAATCTGGTTGTGGACGAGTGACTGATGGAACGAGCCAATCCTATGCTGCCGCGATGGTTGAATTGGCACAGCAGCCAATGACACAAACCGAGTTAGATGCTGGATATAATTATATTAAAAATAACCGTTCTTACGCGTTTATTGGTGAGCAAGTTGCTACTGATATTAAGAATGTTGTTAATCAAAAAAATTCATAATGGCTGGTGATTCAATGAAAGTTCTATTTGTTAATAAATTCTTTTTCCCACATGGTGGCGCTGAGACTGTTTTCTTTCAAGAGCGCGATATGGTGCAAGAAGCAGGATATCAAGTTATTGATTTTTCAATGAAGCATGATAAGAATATTGCATCAGATTATGCGGGTTTTTTTGTTGATAATGTTGATTACCATGGCAAACATTCAATTTTTGATAATATTAAAGTTGCGGTAAACTTTGTGCATAATCAATATGCATGTGATCAATTTGAAAAGCTCATTAAAGCTGAACGACCTGATATTGTTCATTTCCATAATATTTATCATCAAATCACACCATCAGTGATCAAAATTGCACGAAAATTAGGCTGTAAAACGGTATTAACTGCGCATGATTATAAATCTGTTTGTCCCAACTACAGCATGCTTGCTGCTGGGGAAAATATTGAATTAGATTGGATTACTGGTAGTAATATTAATCTCTTTAAATACCAGTGGCAGGATGGTTCATGGCCACGAAGCGTATTATTGTCACTAGAAGCGTTATATCACCGTACGATGAAGAGCTATGAAGCATTAGATGCCTTTATCGCGCCTTGTGAGTTTATGAAATCAATGATCTTACGTCAAATTCCATCAGCAAATGTTGATGTAATCGTTAATGGTATTGATGCAACAACCACTGATATCGGTAACGACGGCGGTTACTTCTTATTTTGTGGTCGTTTAACTCAAGAAAAAGGCATTGTGACATTGGCACAAGCGCATAGCCAACTTACTGGTAATACGCCGCTTAAAGTATTAGGCACTGGGCCAATGTTTGATCATATTAAACAAAATTTTGATAATGTTGAGTTATTAGGCTTCCAAACAGGAGAGGCACTGACTGAAATTATCAAAAACGCAAAAGCTGTTATTGTGCCATCAGAGTGGAATGAAAACTGCTCGATGTCAGTATTAGAAGCGATGAGCTATGGTAAGCCAGTAATTGGAGCCAATATTGGTGGTATTCCTGAGCAAGTTGTAGATGGTGAAACGGGTTACTTGTTTACATCTGGTGATGCCGATGATCTTGCCGCTAAAATGCAATTATTAGCAGATGATGAAGCATTAGTGACTGCAATGGGACAAAAAGGGCGCGCACGCTTATTAGAGAAATATTCATTAGATGTGCATAAAAGAGATTTGATTAAATTATATCAATCACTTTTAGCTAATTAATTTCCCCCTAATAATAAAATGTCAGTTAATCGCTGGCATTTTACATTTTAAGAGATGGTATTGTGAATAAATCTATTTTAGTGTTGGGTACGCGTGGTATTCCTAATGTTGCAGGTGGTGTGGAATCACATTGCCAAGCTTTATACCCATTGTTAGTTGAAAAATATGGTATGGATATCACCGTCACTGCTCGTAAGCCTTATGTACCTTATACTACAAGTGTTTACGAAGGGGTGAAGCTCGTCGCCTTACCCGCTGTCACGAATAAAGCTTTAGAGGCTCCATTACATTCGTTACTTGCTGCTTTTTATGCGATAAAAACTGGCGCTGATATTGTTCATATTCATGCGATTGGACCGGGACTCGTGACACCATTGTTACGTTTATTTGGTAAAAAAGTGGTTTTTACTCATCATAGTCAAAATTACGATCACCAAAAATGGGGTAAATTAGCGAAGTTTATTTTACGCTTAGGTGAAAAGTGTGCGATGAAATATGCCTCTGAAGTCATTGTTATCTCTGATTTTATGCAAAATTTGATGAGTGAAAAATATGGACGTAATGATACCCATCTGATTTTTAATGGTGTCAATAAGCCTCAATTACCGAATCAACCAATTATTCAGCAATATTTAGATCGTTATGATTTATCGGCGCGTGATTACGTGGTTGCTGTTGGTCGCTTTTCACAAGAAAAAGGGCTAGATGTATTATTAGAGGCTTACAAGCGCAGTGGTATTAATAAGAAATTAGTCCTTGTTGGTGATAGCGATCAACCGACAGCCTATAGTGAAAAATTAAAAGCCACGGCCCTTGCGACACCGGGTGTTGTATTAACTGGCTTTTTATCAGGAGAAGCGCTTAATAGTATTTTCTCGCAAGCCGATACTTTTGTTTTACCTTCGTTTAGTGAAGGGTTACCAATAGCACTATTAGAGGCAATGTCTTTTTCTTTACCGGTTGTTGTGAGTGATATTCCTGCTAATAAAGCCGTTCATTTAGATGAAAAATGCTACTTTGCATGTGGTGATAGTCAAGCATTAGCCACATTACTTACCACTGCTGTTGATCAACCGTTAGTCTGTTATGCTGAGTATTTAAAAAAATATGACTGGAATTTAATTGCAAAGCAAACGTACGATGTATTTTTAGCAGCAGAAAATGATAAATAATAGGTGAGTAGCGTGTCTTCAAATAGTAAATATACTCAAAGCCAGCAAGGTGTTATTGATCGTATAGTTCACACGATCCCCATTGAAATACGTGATACCTTTGATAAAAAACAGTTAGCTGCTATTGAAGAATCAATTGCTATCAATAGTAGTTATGATCACCATTGTATTGATTTTCGTCCCGTTATTGGTATTGGGCGGTGGCGTTATTATGCTGTGTTTTTATTAGGTAAAGATCGCCGTAAAGCACCACGCCGTCGAGCGAGTATTACAACGGTTATCAAAGCGTTGGCTGTCGTGTTTGGTTTGTTTTTTCTATTTGTTTCTGCTGTATTGACGTTATATTTAATTAAATCAGCGTTGGGTATTGATATTTTTAAACATTTTTCCTTTGGTATTTGGGATTATTTTAAAGCGCATTTTTTAAATTAAGAATAAAGGCATATCACCAACGCTATTTAATAGTAGTAAATCGGTGATATGCCTTATTTTTAATTATTGCTTTTTTAAAATTGTAATCGTCGTGATGTTGTACCAGTTATCGTCCAGTTTGCCTTCAATGCCTAACTTTACAACAGCATTATTTGTTTTTGGGGATACTAACCCAACATCGAGAAAGTAAAAATCAGCAGCAATATTTCCTGATATATGAACTTTATTTTCAACATGATAAGTTGGAGGTGTGCCACCAAGCACATTTGCTGGTAACCACTTCCTGATATTGGTATTGGTATTAAAAGTGGCTACAATTGCACCTGACGAGGAACGTAATCGCCATTTTAGTGAGTAATTATTATAACTAGGGGCGACACCTGTGTTTGCCCACTGACTTTTCAACAATAACATATCCCCTTGATATACTGATTGTTGGGTTGTGAGTTGTTGAAGTTCAAACCGATAACCTAATTTTCGCAATAGATTATCGATAATCGGTTGATATTGTGTTGGTATCATTGATGATCGAGCATTGATCAATGATGCATGCTGCTCTAGTGCGTAATTGAATGTGTCTTGTATTTTATCGTAAGTATATAACCACGTTTGTTTAGACCATGTGTTGAGTGTATTACAAAGCTCAAAATCTACCGGTGCTTTTTTCCAGCGTTGAGAAAATGCATGATCAACATTGTGGTTAACAATCTCATTTTTACCCATTGCGTGTGCAATCGCATCAGGGTAACCATTTTCCATATGATTCCAACCGCTTTGATTCCAATCACCTAAACAGTCTGCTCTCCATCCCATGTGAAAATGCGACGTTGCATAACTCATAAAATCTTCATGAGCTGAAGCCATTAGCGTGGTTTTTTGAGTATGAGGAAATGCCCTTGCAACCAAGTTGATATAAAATTGCAGATCTTTTTCAGTGTAACCCTGATCGGTTAAATCAGGTATATTTGAAATTTTGGCGTTAGTGCGCTCAGAAAGATTCCATTCACCCCATGTACCAACAAGTCCGGTATCAATACGGAGGAGATTTGGATTCCCATCAAATTTTTTCCCCAATGCCATCATTAGTTTAGTAATTTGTTGTTTAAAGTAAGGATCATTGTAATTAGGTATAAACTTATCAGAACGCGAGCACGATTCTTGAGCGTAGTCGTTATTGCCGTTGATAAGTTGTTTCTTTAACCAGCAAGGAATGCCTAAAATAATATTATGATTATCACTTAATTGATAATATTCGTCTTTACCTGAGAGTGTCATAATACGGAAAACAAGTTTTTTATGATGTGCAATTGCTTGAGCTAGTGTTTTCTCTATGATGCCGAAATCATATACGCCTTGTTCTGGCTCCAATTGCTCCCAATACCAACGGTAATATACAACACTCGTTTGTGGGTAGCTTTTAATAGGATTATAAAGATCATCATGGCTATCAATAGTGTAAAAATCAGTTAATCCTATATCGGGATTAACTAAAATATCATTAATAGGATGAGGATTGAGAACCTGATTATTGACACTCGTATTATGAGGTTGAATCCGAATGTTATTTTTTTGTTTCTGTTCAGTTATTATAGGGTGTTTAGGTAATATAACCGAAGGATGGTTATTATGCATGACGGTTGATAATAAAAAAGCACTAAGTAACATAATTTTCCTAGCAAAATATATTTTAGAAGTAATATCAATATTAATTATTATTATTAATTTTTGATCTTAGTTATTATTTGATAATAAAGTGTATTAATGAATACCATCGATTATTATCTTTATTATTAATAGCAATTGAGACTGCTGCATTATGTGTATGTGGTGTTACTAGGCCTACTTCAAGTATATACTCTCCTGGTTGTATATTTTTAGGTAATGTAAAGTCGTTATTTTGATTATAAGTCGGTGAAATACCATCTAAATTTTTAGCGGGTAGCCAATGTGTAATATTATTTTTAGTGTTAAAGTATGCGATGACTTTGTGTTTCTTATTTACAATTCGCCATACGATAGGGTAATTGTTATAACTTGGTGCAACACCAACATTTTTCCATGTTGATGTTATTTTTATTAATTTACCAGGTATAAAACTACTGCTAAGTGTTACCTTATTAAGAATAAAACGATAGCCTATTTTTTTTTGAAAATTATTTAATAAAGCTTGATATTCTTTTGGAATAGGGCTTGATTTTAAATTTAATAGTGAAGCATGTAGTGTAAGGGCCGTTGTGAAAGTTTGTTTAACTTTTTGCTGAGTATAAATAGTAGGTTGTTGAGCCCATTGTAGCATTGTATCGCAAATTTCAAAATCAACGGGGGCTTTTTCCCAACGAGATAAGAATAACGGATCATCAAATTTATCTGAAGTGTTGGATTTTATATCCTTTGTCTGTTTTCCTTCGATATGGCGTAGTGTCTGGGGGTATCCTTGTTGCATATGATTCCAGCCTTTAGCCCAGTCGCCAAGGCAATCTGCTCGCCAACCTAAACCGTGTTTAGTGGCATAACTGGCAAAAGCATCATCAGGTGAGCCCAGATCAATCGAAAGCATTTTATTGGGAAAAGCGTTACGCATCATGTCAATATACGGTATTAATTCTGCCGTCGTATAGCCAATATGCCCTAGCGTAGGTCTTTTTCCCTTATAGTGTGTTGCTAAATGCCACTCTCCCCAAGTACCAACAAGACCGACATCAAGGCGTAAGATGTTTGGATTATGATCATAGCGTTTCCCCATTGCCGTGATGAACTGCTGCAAATTTTTCTTAAATATTATGTTGTTATAATCAATGACAAAGCTATTGTCATTACTACAACGATTGTGTGTGTGAGGGTCTAATTGCTTTTTTAGCCAGCAAGGAATACCAAGTATTTTTTTAGTATCTTGCGATTTAGGCGAATAATAGGTTTCATTTAATCCAGCTAACGTCATAAACCTGATAACAACTTTTTTGTTGGCTTTTTGGGCGGCTCGAATCGTATCATCGATCAGTTTATAGTTATATTGACCTTTGTTAGGTTCTAATTGCTCCCAATACCAGCGAAAGTAAACAACCGACGTCGTTGGGTAGCTCGGTATATTCCAGTTTGGGTTATCTTTAATATCAATAGTTTGGTGGTCAGTAATTCCAATATCAGGATTGACTAATATTTTGTCACTTATTGTTGGTTGATATTCAATTGTCATAGCCTGTACAACCGTAGGTGAAAATAAGCTAAAAAAACACCCAAAGATGAGGTATTTATTTACTATTGGCATCATGTGTGACCTTCTTGAGTTATTATCGGTGTTTTACAAATGTGTATTTTTTTATGATTAGTCAAATAAATAAATAAATTTTTATATTATTGATATCATCATAATTGAGTATATATTTTATTTATATTTATTGTGTTATATTTATAACAGAATTAATGTATACATGCTGTATATTGATTAGCATTAGTTATATATGAAATAAATATTTTTCCTGTGTTTACCTATATTGTGTTTCACGTTATGTGGAGCATTTAAGGAATTAAATTAAATGAAGTTGTTAAATAAATTTACTGATCAAGATTTCTGGCGTATTGGCTTGATCAAAGAGCATCCATTAGACGTGATTATGAATGGCTTAAATGCTTATGATATTCATTGGTTTAATTTTACAGATAAAGATTTTGAAGCAGATCCTTTTGTGTTTACATTAAACAATAAAAATTATATTGCTTATGAGATTTTTGACTACTCTCATGGTAACGGAAAAATTGAATGCGTTGATTTTGATGGTAAACGTTATGATTTTTTTGACGATGTAAATAAAATTGTGGGACATAAATCATTTCCTTTTACGTTTGAAGAAGAAAATGAGTTATATTCTATTATTGAAACGTCAGATTTAAATGAAATGTCATTGTATAAATTTAATGGCATTAAATTTGAGAAGGTAAAAACGTTACTTAGCGGTGGTAAATACATTGATAGCTGTGTAAAAAAAGTTGATGGTGTATTTTACTTATTTACCTCTACTTCAGACGAACCTTTTAAGCAGCAGTTATTTTTTGCAGATACCTTATTAGGTGATTATCAACCTCACCCTTGCTCTCCTATCGCAAATGATAAGGCTTTTGGTCGTAATGGCGGGCCGATTGTTGACCGTGATAATAATTATTACCGTGTTTGTCAAAACTGCGCTGTAACATATGGTGGTAGTTTAAAAGTAATGCATATTACGACGCTATCAAAAACCGCTTATACAGAAGAATTTTTTAAAGATGTAATGCCTGTCGTTCCATTTTCTGATGGTATTCATACCTTGTCATGCTGGGGCAATATGACAGTGATTGACTCAAAAAACATTTTATCTAAATATAGCAATATATATAGAAAAATCAATTATTTAGCAATGGTTAAGTTTGGTAAGGAAATTCCTTATTTTTAGCAAATGAATTATATCAACACGCTTAAATAAGTGAAAAGCGCCATATTCATAATGAATAGGCGCTTTTTTGTGATTAGTGGTTGATATTTATACTATCAATATAATACCAATTATCATGCGTTATACCATCAATGCCCAATTTGATTTTTGCCGTAGTCGTTGATGGCTCAACCAGTGCGACATCAAGCTTATAATTACCCGGCTCAATATTATGTGGTAAATTAAATGTGTTTATTTGCTCATGTTTTGGCGCGTCACTGTCACGATTATCAGCCGGTAACCAAGCGCGAATATCATTATTGGTAGAGAAATAAGTAATGACATGATTATCGTCGTTACGTAAACGCCATACGACAGGATAATTATTATAACTAGGTGCCACTCCTGTATTTTTCCACGTTGAGGCGATAGTTATGGGTGATGACGGTGTAAATCGACTGCTGATCTCAACTGACGATATTTCGAAACGATAGCCCAATTTTTTAATAAAATCATCCATAAGATCTTTATATATTATAGGAACATTACCTGACTTTAGATTAAATAATGAGGCATGTGAATCGAGGGCAAAGTCAAATGTCTTTTTAACTTTATCCTGCGTGTAAATTTTTTCATTTTGTGCCCAGTAATCGAGATCCTGGCAAACTTCAAAATCAACGGGTGCTTGTTTCCAACGATTAAGAAAATGGGGATCTGCATGCTTATTCGTATTATGGCCATTGCCTTGTATGTGTTCAATGGTATTGGGATAGCCTTGATCCATATGATTCCAATCGGGTTGCCAGTCTCCGATACAATCAGCACGCCAGCCAATATTGCGCTTGGTTGCATAGCTTGTAATATCATCATCAGTAGATGCCAAATCAATAGATAACTGCTTGTTAGGAAAAGCATTCTGCATTAATTTGACATAGGGGATTAAATCTTTCGTATCATACCCATGATGACCTAGCGTTGGTTGTTGATAACCCATTTGTGATGCGAGGTTCCATTCTCCCCAAGTGCCTACTAAACCGATATCTAAACGTAATATATTATTATTATTGTTATAACGATCTCCCATTGCTTTAATAAACCGTTGTAAGTTCTTTTTTAAAATCGGGTTTTTATAATCGACCACAAAGTGATTATTATCAGCGCAACTTGCCCCTGCTGTATTTTCATCAACTTGTTTTTTGACCCAACAGGGTATACCCAATATTTTTTTACCTTCATTAGAGGACGGGTTGTAATAAACCTCATCTTTTCCTGCCATTGTCATAAATCGGATAACGGTTTTTTTACCTAATGCAGCGGCTTGATTAATTGTTTCATCAATGAGTTGGAAATTATATTGTCCTTTTTTAGGCTCTAATTCTTCCCAATACCATCGAAAGTACACTACGGATGTTTCTGGATGGCTTGGCTTGTTCCACCATGGATCACCATTAATATTAAATGATTGGTGATCAGTAATACCAATATCAGGATTGATTAATATATTGTCGATGATTGTTGGTGTACTTGTTTGGGTCGTCTCTTGTGCAATAGCCATATTAGTTAATGGCAGAGTAGTAAAAGTCAGTAAGCAAAGCTTCGCTAACAGAGTGATTGATTGGGAAGGCATATTGAAAGCAATCGATTTTTTAGTGTTTGGTCGCATAGTTATTCACTCTAGGAATATTAAGTAATTATATATAGTTAATATGTATTGTTATGGTGTGAACTATGCCAAAAAAAGAACAAATGAGAAGAGATATTATCGGAATCGGAATCACACTTTTCAATAATGGTTATTGTGTTTGTGGGGTAGATGTTTATGTAATGTTGGTTATTGTTATTAAATCGGCTTTTTTTATGGTGTGATTATTGGTTTTTTATATGATTTATGAGGGACAAGTGAAAAAGGTAATGCAATATATCGCTTCTAAATCAGAAAGAATAAGAAGCGATATGTGGATATTATTGAATATTGGCTGTAGGAGTATGAGCAACGTAAGCTTTAGTACCCCATAATGGTACGGTTGATAAACTGTGCTTATAACTACCGGTAGTGGTTTTGGTTGAATATGATAAATACATCAATGTTTCTGATTGTGGATCATAAATACGACGTATCTTCATTGTCTTAAAGAAAATACTTTTCGATTTTTTAAATACCACTTCACCTGATTTTGATTTATCAATTTTCGCTATCATATCAGGGGTTATTTCGCCTGTTTGACGGCATGAAATTGAGGAGTCAGATGGATCCGCTAAACTTAAATCGGCTTCAATACTTGCAATATGACAAGTAACACCTGGTACAACAGGATCGACTAATGTATTTAGTTTAATGTCTTTAGTGGTAAACATACCTAAAGAAACGTCGCCAACTTCATTATCTGAACAGCCACTCAGTGTTAATGCGATAGCAATAGTACTGGCAACGAATAGGTTTTTTTTCATACAAACTCCCTGTTAAATGAACGATATCACTTAATATTATTATTGGTTATTGTTACGCTAAGTTATACGCGAAACTGAGATCGTTTTCATCATACTCTTTGATTTGTGATACTTATCAACAATGAGGTATGGTTAAGATAACTTATTTCAAAAAAAATATCTTATCTATCATAAAGAATTAATATCATTATAACATTTTGATATCTATAGTTTTTAATGTTTAATTTTAGGTCTTCAATTCTTGCTTTATAGTGATGTAGCGTAACTTTTATTAAAAATGCGCTTTTCAAGAGCAACAATTACACATAGGATGAATGTAGCAGCAATGTTACTATAATAATTGTCAACGGATAATTATTACTGATTATGAGGAGGATATGATGTCAAATATTCTTGCGTTTCCAGTAAAAGAACAGCTTCGAGATCGTACGCCGTTAGAATTAATTGTTGAGCAAGAATTGTTAGATTTAGGTGCAGATAGCTACATGATTGATGTTGTTATTGAACGAATGGAAAAATTTTTAGTGCTTGCTTCATTTGAATTTGATTTGAAGATGAAAGTGTCTAAGAACTGTTTAGATGAAATGAATCAGACTGTATTTCCTGTGATTTCTGATATGCAGGCATCAATACGAGAAAATATGAATGAAATGCTAACCGAGCGCGTGTTGCATGAAATCCGATTATACAATTTAGAAAGGCATGCCGTTAAATAATATATGCCCACATTTTATGATTTCACTATATATGAAAGACATTGTATCTATAAATAATGCCGCTGCTTGATGTTTATCATGACAGCGGCTTTTTATTAGTGTTTATTTCCTAATTGCCACAGCTTTTCTGCTCGGCTACCTATCCACCAAAAACTTAAAGCTAATATCGCAAAAAAGAGCGCTTTATGCAGTGTTCCCCAAAAAAACTCAAAATAACGGCTATATAAACACAATAATAAAAAGATGATCCCAAAAGCTCTTATTAGTGGGTTATTATATTTAATCCCGTAGAGAATAGCGCCTAAGGTCAGGAATATCATTGCAACACTCCAACCCCATAGCTCAATTTGTTTGATATGTGACCAAGCACTTAAACTGTCATAATTACCAAAAATAGTTAGCATCCATAAGGCGCTAAAGAAATACAGTAACCCGATAAATAGCGTTGCTTCTTGGAGATATAACAGTCGGGGATTATGTTTTACAAGGGCACTGAGCCCAATAATTAGTGCGCCAATCACTGTCAACCGTAATGGAATATTCATCCCCCAGAAGAGATAGTGATTTGGGGCGAGATAAGAGGTTTCTGTTAATACCCAGAGCCCCACACCGAATAAAGCAAATAGCCACACTAAGACAGAGCGTAGTTGGACACCAATAATGAGATAGGTGATAGTAGGAATAAGAATAAAAAGACTTTCACGCCAATTTTGTGCCATCGCAGTATGACTTAAAAAACCACTGGCAACGGCAGTTATGAGTACGCCAAAGAAAAACATCGCTTCATTACTGACTGTTTTTTCTGGGTAACGTTGTCGACGTTTGACACCAAGAAAAAAGAATCCCCCAGCAATGAGGGTGCTGATAATCGTTAATACACTTGCAGGGGTATTAATCAGGCGTGACATCAGTGCCATTAAATAATCATCAGCGACTAATAAGATCACTGATAAAATGAAACAAGCAATAGCGACCCAGAATGAATAGACCGCCAGCAGCTTCCAATCAAAACTGATAATGCGGTAACTCTGGCGCAATTGCTGCGCTTGTTGAGTATCAATTAGCTGTTGCTGTTGCCATTGAGCAATTGTCTCGTTAAGCAGTTGCCCCTGACGTTTATTAACTTTCATATCCATGTGAGTTCCAGATAACACCGAGCATCTATGTGCGTTGTATTATCTTAATTGTATAGTCAAATAATAGAACTGATGATTGTAACGGATTGGTATGATATTGGTAGCGTAAAGGTTAGCTTTGAGTAATGCTGCTGGAGATATTATATTGTTGGCATTAGTGATAAACATTGTCGGCACAGGCAAACCTTAGGTGAATCTGACGATGTTTGGCGTGGTTCAATATCAAAACACCAGCATGTTGATTTTCCCGCACTAATATCACATTGTGCTGGCTGTTGGCATTGTGGGCATTGGTGAGTGGCTTTAATCGCTTTAATATCTGCCATTATCGCCAGTTGTTGGTGTTCTTGATAAGCTATCCAGTGGCTGATCTCTGTCATTGTGCGTAAGCAGCCACTGCACATTCCTGCGTTATTTTTACATTTAGCAATACATGGTGATTTCACTATTCATACCTATTAACGAGTCCAGTAAGTGGATTAACATGCTAACGACTAATAGGGACAAATACTACTCTTGCTATCGCTTCAACGCGCAGGAGGGCTAATTTATTGTGGTTAGATATGTTCAGATGCTTATGAAGCAACTTGTTTGATTACCTCATAAATAGCAATATCATCTTGTGATAGATGGTGACTAGGTATGGTTAACGTTGTGACGTTTTTCATGCCAATTTTAAGCATGACATTTTCAGGACCTGATACTGTTTTTAAATGGCGACCGTAAAGGTGTTGTAAATTAAGCTTATTAAAGCCAAATTCTTTAATACGCTCAACGGCTTCAGTACAATAACCGTTACCCCAAAATGGTACGCCAATCCAATAGCCCAGTTGCGCGCTGTTCTGATTAATATTTTCTAATCCAGCACAGCCTACCAGTTGGTGATTACTTTTTAGTGTAATGGCAAAGATAGCTGATTGGTGACTATACCATCCCGCTAAGTGTTTACCGATCCATTTTCCCGCCATACCATCAGAATAAGGGTGTGGAACACTAATGGTACCGTTTGCGATATCAACATTTCCTGCAAGTTGTTGTATTTTGGTTGCGTCAGATAATTCTAACGGACGAAGAATTAAGCGTTCTGTTGTTAACAGCGGTTGAATTGTATTCATAAAATATACTCAAAACATAGCTAGATGTGACTATTAATCAATAAATTCAAATTTATTTATAGTGCCATGATCAATTATTGAGCGAGTAATACTGTAAAATAGTAAAATCTGTGGAGTAACGCTTGATTATTAACGTGGTATGGATCATTAGGAATGTGGATAGACTACTTTATTGAGGGGATCGGCGTTAGTTTCGCTAAAATGAATTAATTTAACTAATGCGAGTTTAATAAAGCGATAAATATGTTGTTTGATCAGCCACCCTGTCCCTATAAATTTAGGCGTAAAGGTCATGTGGTAGAGGATCTTGGTTTGATTTGCATTAATGCTAATAAATTTTATCCAACTACCGTGCTCTGCAACGGGTGCACCAGTTATAATTTTATAATGAAGATGTTCATTTTCTTTAAAATCAATAATTTGTTCTTGATAAACGAAAAAACCATTATTCACTTCACGTATAGCGCCGATCCCATTATTATGGGGTTTTCCGGGACGTAATAAAATGTAATGCGCATTAAAAAATCGGTGTAGTTGTTCATGATCTGAAAGTAATGCAAATAATACCTTTTTAGGCGCATTAGCGATAAGCTCAATAGTGATACTGTGTACCGTCATAGTTCTTTCCTGAATCTAAAACTTTTTCTCATTGTTAAGCATAGATGTTAGAACAGTATTTGTGTTCTTATCATGAGTAAAAAAATATTATCGGCGTATTTTTAGTATGAGCGTCAAAATGGCGGCATAATTAATAAAAAAACACAAGCAAGGGATAAAATAAAAGCTAAAAAATTTTACTTATTTAGCAATATGTTAGCTCTTTTTTCATCCAATAAATAACCAAATTAAGACATATTGCACAAAAAAAAGACCATCAATGGTTGTCAAACAGCAAAAACATATTTATATTAACTAGGTTGATATAGATCGTTAGGTGAAATTAATTGTAAAAAACAGAAAGTAGTAGATTATATTCTTTCCTAAATTATCCTCCACGAAACCTTATCACCATCATATTTATCCACGACGGAACTTATTTATAGTCATTGTTGTCATAAATATATATAAAAGAAGTTGTTCATCGTAATTCAATTAATATGTCATTGTAATGTCATATAAGATTGGTTAACTAGAACACGAATAGTCGAGTAAGAACGGTATTAATATATAGTGATATCAACCTTGCTCATTGGGAAATAAATGAGAGGTTTATAATGAAAACACGCAGTCGCAGACAGTGGTTTTACCATAAAAATCAAACAACTAAAGCAGTTAAAGCTTAAGTTTAAGAAAACATTTCTTTGTGGGTGATAAAGAAATGAATACATTTAATTATCCTCTAATTAAGTGTTTGTTGAAAATTGTTTATAACAAAGCTCAACCGCAAAGTGGCCAGGAATCTATATTCACGTTGTAAAATTTCTGGCTAACTTATACTCCTTGTTATGTAATACTTTAATTTTTTAATGCCTATAAAAAGCAATCGTTTGCTTTGGTGTTGATTTATTTCTTATTAATAATAATTATTATGCACTATTTCTAATTATCTATATAAATTACCACCAATAATAAGATCGCTAGGTAAGGTAGTAAGCGACATATTACCAATATAAATATTACCGTCGACAACCAGTTTATTAGGTAAGGCTCGAAGTTGGCTATTTTGAAGTAACAAATTCCCTTTAACATATAAGTTATCGGGTAATTTTTTGAGTTGAGTATGAGCAACACTGAGATCACCGTGCACTTGCAGTCCAAAGTTAAGCTCTTTAATTTTAGAGTATGCAAGGTTGATATAGCCATCGACTTTGAGTGCTAAAGGTAAATATTCAATATGACTATAGGCTAAATTAAGATTTCCTTTAACCGTTAGGCTTAGCGGTAACAAACGAATACGACTATTTTCAAGATTAAGATCACCACTGACTACGAGGGGATCGGGTAATCGAATATCGCCACTGTCTGTTAATGAAATATTACCGTAGCTATCTTGATAATTAAGTAAATGAGTCGGAGTTAATGCCAAAGCTGGTTGGACGATAGTGAATAAGCTGATCACGCATAATAGTCGTTTTAAAATAGACATATTGATAGACACCGCCACTTTTCATAATGAGTAAGTGCTTATATCGGACGATATTGGACTTTCTTTAGGTTTTAATGAGCATTTAATGGCGGTGATCGTTGTTGTTTTTGTTTGTGTTTCTATTCAATGTATAATCAGCGCCCATTTAGCTAATAGGTTAATCGTTAATGAACAAACAAGCGTTACTTGAGCGTATTCAGGCACAGTTAGAACAGACGTTACAAATAGCGACTGAGGCTGCGATGCGTGCTTATAATACCGCAACTGACGATGAAAATGTGGCTGAAAATAAATATGATACTTTTGCATTAGAAGCTTCTTATCTTGCTCATGGTCAAGCATTGCGAGTGACTGAATGCAAAGCTGATATTAGTGCGTATCAACAGTTATTGGCCACAATGCCCACCCAACAAGATACGGTTGTTGTTGGTCATTTAGTCTGTTTAGAAGATCATGATGGTAACGTCAAACGTGTATTTTTAGGTCCTGCAGCCGGTGGATTAAAGTTTATTATTGATGGGCAAGATGTGATTATTGTGACGCCAACATCGCCTTTTGGTGAAGCATTACTTGGCCGTGAAATCGATGAAGAAGTCGATATTCATATTGGTGGTAATGTCATATGGTTTGATGTGATCAGTATTGCATAGTGTAATAAACACACGATGTAGTAAGGGGTTATTGGAACTGATTACGATTGCGTTGATAATAATAATATAAATGCTCAATGAATAATTTGACTTTAGTTGGTTGCTGTTTGGTATAAGGATATACCGCATAAATACCTAATGATTTAGCGACATAAGGTGCTAATACTTCAACTAATGCGCCTTGGGCTAAGTCTTGAGCGACTAATATCTTAGGAACGTAAACCAAGCCTTGACCATGTAATGCTGCCCCCCGTAGTGCAGAAGCATTATTGGTTGTAAAATTGCCATGAACATTGATCGTATGGGTGCCGAATTTATCGTTAACGAGCCAAGCATTAGCCCCTGTTTCTTGAAAGCTATAACCAAGGCAATTATGGCAACTTAATTGTTCGGTATCGACAGGCGTACCATGTTGAGCAAGATAGCTGGGTGCACCACATATCACCCACCGCGCTTCTACCAATTGTCGTGCAATAAAACTAGAGTCCGGCATTGCGCCTGTACGAATAGCGAGATCAAATCCTTCCTGTACTAAATCAACAAAACGATTATCGAGATCCATTTCAATGTGAATATCGGGATATTTCTCACTAAAAGCGGCAATCGCCTCTGGCAGAATAAGTTCACCAGAGATAGTGGGGACCGTTAAGCGAATATTGCCCGTTAAACTTTCACCTAAACCACTCATGGCGTCATTGGCATTTTGAACTGCGTTATACACTTCTCTAGCATGGTGATAAAACACTTCCCCAGCTTCTGTCAGTGTTAATTTTCGAGTGGTGCGGTAAATGAGTTGTACCCCTAACGCATTCTCTAACGCTGTTATGCGTTTGCTGACGACGGATTTCGTTAAGCCGATATGATCGGCGGCCTTACAAAAGGAACCGGTTTCAATTAGATGGTAAAACAGTAATAAATTTTTAGTGGTTGGCATTAGTATAGTTTTTGCAACACAGATGTGAATTAATCAATATATATCAACTATACCGATAGCAGTAAAATTATTCATCCTTTATTGAAATAGTAAGCATGGTATTTATGCTTAAAAATAATCACATGGAGCAATGATGCAGCCTGCTTATACGGATTTGATAGAACAATTACGCCAGCAAATTGATGAAAAAAGAATTATTACCGATCCAACCTTAACCTTGGCTTATGGTACTGATGCGAGTTTTTACCGTTTGTTACCGCAATTAGTTCTACAGCTTGATACACTCGATGAAGTTATTTTTGCGATTAAAACCTGTTATGAACGTCAAATAGCCATTACGTTTCGCGCAGCAGGCACCAGTCTTTCTGGTCAAGCACAGTCTGATTCTGTGTTAATTACCTTAACGCGACGTTGGCGTGATTATAAAGTGTTGAATGAGGGTGCTCAAATTTGGCTGCAACCGGGTCTTATTGGTGCAGAAGCGAATACCATTTTAGCCCCATTTGGACGTAAAATTGGCCCCGATCCTGGTTCAATCAATAGCTGTAAAATTGGAGGGATTGTTGCTAATAATGCTTCAGGTATGTGTTGTGGTACTTCTCAAAATAGCTACCGTACCATTGCAGGTATGACGGTGGTTTTAGCCGATGGTACTTTGCTTAATACTTTAGATCTCAACAGTATTGCCGCGTTTAAAAAAAGTCATCCAAAGATGATTTCAGAACTGATGCTATTGGTGAGTGAATGCCAAGCTAATCGTGTTTTAGCCGATAAAATTCGTCATAAATATCGATTAAAAAACACTACTGGATACAGCCTTAATGCGTTGGTGGATTTTGATGATCCGATTGATGTCTTGCAACATTTATTTATTGGCTCAGAAGGGACGTTAGGTTTTATTGCTGATGTGACTTATAACACTGTTATTAACCATGCTTTTAAAGCGTCTGGTCTGTTCGTGTTTGCTGATATTGAACAAACATGTCTTGCTGTCAGCCAACTCAGTAAAACCCGTGTTGCAGCGGTAGAGTTAATGGATAACCGTTCATTAGCATCCGTAGCTGAAAAGCCCGGCATGCCACGTTTTATTGCGCAATTAGGTGTGGATGGTAATACTGAGGCAGCGGCATTATTAATTGAACTGCATGCTGAAGATGAACACGATCTGCTGCTTCAAAGTGATGGAATACAACAGATAATCAATGCGTTTTCGCCCATTAAACAAATAGATTTTAGTCGTGATGCTAAAGTGTGCGAGCAATTATGGGGCATTCGTAAAGAACTATTTCCGGCTGTTGGTGCAGTACGAGAAAGTGGCACAACGGTTATCATTGAAGATGTCGCCTTTCCAATTGAACAATTAGCGCCCGCCGTACGTGATTTACAAACACTCTTTGTGCAATTTGAATATCATGAAGCGATCATTTTTGGTCATGCTTTAGCGGGTAATTTACATTTTGTCTTTACACAGGCATTTGATACGCAAGTTGAAATTGAACGTTACAGCGCATTTATGGATGCTGTTGCCCAATTGGTGGCGGTTGATTATCAAGGTTCATTAAAAGCCGAGCATGGTACGGGTCGCAATATGGCACCCTTTATTGAACTTGAGTGGGGGTATGATGGCTATCAGCTGATGCTGGCGATTAAAGGTATTTTTGATACGCGCGGAATATTAAATCCGGGTGTGATCATTAATGCAGATAAAAAAGCACATATTAAGTATTTGAAAGCCATGCCCATTGCGGATGAGCTTATTGATAAATGTGTTGAGTGTGGTTTTTGTGAGCCAGTATGTCCATCACGTAATTTATCGTTAACACCGCGTCAGCGTAATACCGTATTTCGTGAAATATCACGTTTGCGACGCAGTAATGAAGATCCTGCTCGTTTAGCCGCAATGGAAAAAACCTACCGCTATTATGGACTTGATACCTGTGCGGCTACTGGGCTGTGTGCTGAGCGTTGCCCTGTTGGTATTAATACTGGGGATTTAGTGCGTAAATTACGCCAAAATCACACTGAAAAAGCCAAGAAAATTGCTTCATGGACAGGGGACCATTTTGCAACAGTGACCGCTTCTGCAAAGGCTGGATTAACTATTGCAAGCCAAATGCATAAAGTATTGGGCACGAACAAAATGCGTAAACTAACGCAAAAGGCTTATCAACTGTCAGGGCATAAAATACCGCAATGGACGCCACATTTACCATTGCCTGCTGCGAAAATAATAGCCCCTGTTATTAACGGGATAACAAAAGAGCGAGTGGTGTATTTTCCAAGTTGTGCCGCTCGAAATATGGGGGTTGAAGTACAAGCAAAAGATAAACGTCCATTGGCTGAAGTAACGATGTCTTTGCTGGAAAAAGCAGGCTATGAGGTGATATTGCCTGCAGATCTCAATAATCAATGTTGTGGAATGCCTTATACCAGTAAAGGCTTTCCTGAAACAGCACACCTTAAAGCACAGCAACTTGAACGCGTTTTGTGGGAGGCTTCAGAGCAAGGCCAATATCCGATATTGATGGATACCAGCCCATGTGCCAGTACCAGTAAGCAACATTTACGAAAAGAACTTACTATTTATGAACCGTTCCAATTTGTGGCTGAGTTTGTCTTCTCAAGATTAGAAATTATCCCTCAGCAAGAGCCGGTGATGCTACATATTACTTGTACGTCACGACGCCAAGGCTTAGCACCACTTATCGAGCAAGTGACTAAAGCCTGTGCGCCACATGTGATTATTCCCGATGATATTAGCTGTTGTGGTTTTGCGGGCGACAAAGGCTTTACTAAACCAGAACTTAATGCCAGTGCTCTCGCCCCGTTAAAAGCGCAAGTACCGGCAGGGTGTAGTGAAGGGTATTCAAATAGTCGAACCTGTGAAATTGGTTTATCAGAACACAGTGGTATTGAGTACCGCTCAATTTTATATTTAGTTGATAAAGTGAGTCATCGTCGCTAATCACGATGGGTTGATTTGCGTTAAAAAAGAGTTTGATTATTGGCTCGAATAAAAACCTCACATTGTTGAGGTTTTTATATTTAGATATGTCCAATTTATGTCGTTCCAGCTGAGAAACTTTATTTTAGTGCGTGTATTAGTTACGTAACGCTTAAAAAGCAACCATTAATAAAAATGGTTTTTAAGTTTTTATATTTAAAGTTAAATAATAAAAAGAACTAAAAGTTATCTGATAGTGGTGGTTTAGTGAGGGAAAATCATTAAATTAATGCTTTTACTCTAATTCATATTCGCTAATGCTTAAAATGAATGCTTATAAAAGAAGTTTGTGAAATCTATCACTGTTTGCTGTACTTGAAAGCCTTGGTTTGCAGGATTATTATTTCAACACTTTAATTTTTGTATTTATGTTTATAATAATACAGTTGCACTATTGTTAATGTGTGTATGTATTTTTTGTTAGCAGGTAAACATTTTTAGCTAAAATAATCCCTATCATCTAGACTCAAATTTAGCTAATTATTAGCTAAATAGGATAAATCCATGGCAACGACAGATACGGCTCAAATAGAACAGTCAAAACCAGCAAAAAAATCAAATAAGTTTCGTAATATTATCATTTTTATTATTATTGCTGCTGGTTTAGGTACCGCAGGATATTTTTATACTCGCCATCAAAAATTATATCCAAGTACTGAAGATGCTTATATTCATGCCAACATTCTTTATGTTGCACCGCAAATTAGCGGTAAGGTTTTAAATGTTAATGTTGAAAATTATCAGCATGTTACTGAAGGGGATTTATTAGTTAAGATTGATCCTGCGCCTTATGAAATTCAGTTAGAACAAGCGAAAGCGGCTTATGAAGTGGCCAGTCAGCAAAATAAAGCCACCGATGATGCAATTTTAGCGGCGAGTGCGAATGTACGTGCGGCTGATGCTAACCTTGTTGATGTTCAAAAAACATACCATCGTGTGATGGATTTAGTGAACCGTAAATTATTACCGTTACAACAAGGTGATGATGTCAAAGCAAAATTAGCTGGTGCGCAAACGGCACTTGAAGCTGCTCGTGCAAAAATGTCGCAATTGATTAATCAACAAGGTGCGAAAGGCGATGAAGCTCCGCAGGTAAAACAAGCGGCAGCTGCATTAAGCCAAGCTACGTTAAATCTATCGTATACTAATATTTATGCGCCATATGATGGTGAGTTAGGAAAAGTCACTGTTCGCCCTGGTAGTGTTGTTTCGCCTGGTCTTGCAATGATGCCATTAATTGAAGACAACACCGCATGGCTGCAAGCTAACTATAAAGAAAAAGATGTTGGCTTATTAAAAGTAGGTATGACAGCAGATGTTGTTTTAGATATGTATCCTGATGTGACTTATCAAGGTCAAGTTGAAGCACTTTCTCCTGCGAGTGGTTCATCTTTCTCATTATTACCCCCTGAAAACGCAACCGGCAACTGGGTGAAAGTGCCTCAACGTTTCCCTGTTCGAGTAAAATTTACTGATTTAAAAAATAAGCCATTACTTCGTGTGGGTGCGAGTGCTGATGTGACTATTGATACCCAATCAGAGACGAAGTAATGAGTGGGTCAGTCACGCCAGCTAACCGAACATGGATCACCTTAGCCGTTATGTTATCAGCGATCATGGTATTGCTGGATATGACGATTGCTAACGTTGCACTGCCGCATATGATGGGCGCGTTAGGTGTGACATCTGAGCAAGTAACATGGGTACTTACCTCTTACTCAATGGCTGAGGCCATTTGTATACCGCTGGCAAGTTATTTTGCGCTTAAATTTGGTGTGCGTAGATTACTCATCGTTTCGGTGATTGGTTTTATCATTAGCTCCGCTTTGTGTGGTCAAGCTGATAGCCTTGCTGAGATGGTTATCTTTCGAATAATGCAAGGCGCGTTTGGTGCGTCTGTTATTCCATTAGCACAATCAACCATGGTACAAATTTACCCTGCAAGTGAGCGCGGTAAAGCGATGGCATTATTCAGTGTCGGTATTTTATTGGGTCCTATTTTAGGTCCAACAGTCGGTGGTATTATCACTGAAAATATGGATTGGCGCTGGATTTTCTATGTCAACGTACCTGTAGGTGCATTATGTCTTACCTTGGTTTATCTGTTCGTTAAGATAGACGGTAAAGGTGAATCAAAATTAGATTGGCCATTAGTTATAGGCATGACCGTTGGTATTGGTCTACTGCAAATGGTACTTGATAGGGGCAATGAAGAAGGATGGTTTGCATCTAACTTTATTCTCTTTTCATTGATCATTAGTGCGATTGCTTGGGTATTCTTCATTGTGCGTTCATGGCGTACAAAAGGGGATGTCGCGCCAATGTGGCTACTAAAAGACCGTAATCTTGCGGTGTCATGTTTAATCATGGCAGGCTTTTCGATGGGGTTATTTGGTATTACGCAGCTACAACCGATGATGTTGGAACAGTTACTCCATTATCCGGTCGAGACGACGGGGTTTGTGATGGCACCCCGCGGGTTAACATCAGCGATTGTATTGTTAGTCATGGCGCAATACATGGATCGATTAGATCCCCGAATGCTGGTGGCTGTCGGACTTGGATTTAGTATCTTTGGTACTTATTTAATGATGCAATACTCAATGAATATTAATTTATATTGGGTATTAATACCGTCAATTATTCAAGGCATGGGAATGGGATTAGTATTTGCCCCATTGAGTCAAATGGCATATCGAACCTTAGAGGCGAAATATGCAGTTGGTGGGGCGGTGATGTATAACCTTTGTCGAACCATTGGTAGTTCATTTGGTATATCGATAGTAAATACTTACTTTAGCCGTACACAACAGCGTGAATGGCATGCATTAGGTGCTGATATTACCCCAATGAATCCTATATTGCAGCAGCAGGCAATGCAGCACCATACCACGGTTACTGATCCTAACTTTATTGCTCAAGTAGGTGCGCTATTGCACCAACAATCGACATTACTGGCATTTGTATATACGTTTGGTTTTTTGATGTTTTCTTATGTTGCATTGCTACCTTTATTGGCATTGTATAGATTTAAGAAAAAAGCGATTAGCACGAATGAATAAAGTGTCTTGATTTTCGTATATACCACTAAAAGGTAGGGTTTCTGCCTTTTAGTGGTTGTGATTTAATGCTTATACTAAAGCGGCTAAATTTTTGACCTAGCGGTGAGTTTTATTGTGTCATCCCAATGTGAACCACTAGTCGATCATTGGTATGGTTGGCTATTGATATGTATACCTTTTTTAAAACCGGTCACAAAATGTACGTTATAAAAAACTTTACAACCGCAAGGTTTAATGCGAATATACTTTTACTCTGTAGCTAGAGTTATTGATTGAGAATTAAGTTAAAGAAAAACCCTTAGAAACATCTTCGTTATTGTTGTGTACACTAGTGTTTCCCTTCGCTTTTCATCATCATATTGAATAATTTAAGCTTCAGTGCATCGCATTTTGCGATAATTTTAAAAAATCTATATTAAGGGACACATTATGTCTAACAAATCAACTGGTCTAGTAAAGTGGTTTAACGAAGAGAAAGGTTTTGGTTTTATTACTCAAGACAATGGCGGCGCTGACGTATTCGTTCACTTCCGTGCAATCGCTTCTGAAGGCTTCAAAACTCTTGCTGAAGGCCAGAAAGTGTCTTTTGAAGTAGAGCAAGGCCAAAAAGGTCTTCAAGCTGCAAACGTTGTAGCTCTATAATTTTATAGTTAATCTATAAAGTTTGATAAAAGCGTAAATAACAATGTTATTTACGCTTTTGTAGTATCTTGGATCCGTATTTAACGATCATCACTTTCACTGCTTTTCTTAATATCCTTTCCTGCTACTATTTTTACTCCGATAAATCCTATTATCTTCATTAATATAAAATAATGTCTCTAACTATAATTTAAGTATTATATTTACCAATACCAATACCAATACCAATACCATTAATTATAAGTGGTCATCTTTCAAAAGCATTAGATTCGCATGTGCTACCATTATAGGACCTATCACCCTTGCGGGCATTCACTGTCGGGAATGACGAAAAAGGGTATTAAATTAGGTCATAAATTTATTGTAATCGGTATTATTATTATGAATAGTTAAAACTAACTAAGCGTCCATCATAAGAGCAAATGAGGCTTATAACCTTTTTTTTAAATGCTTGTTGGCAACCATAGACAGTTTTTAAATATTGAACTTCATCTTGTATATTACTTTCAAATTCTGGTGGATAAACAGCATCGATTGTTAATGAATTGCCAGTAATTGTTTGATGTGTAAGACGAATGTTTTTCCAATGTGTCATGCTGTACCTTATTTAATATTATGTATATCATTAAATAGTACGTCATTCTGTATATTGTTGATAGCAGTATAGGGTGTTATTGGTGATAAAGAGGTTACTATTCTGTATCTGGTTTATATATAGCATAAACTATACATAATAATGGGAAAACTGGAGGGGATAAATACAAGAGAAGTATTAGTATTATTAAAAAGCCACTATGAAGAGTGGCTTTTGTGTGAAGTGGTAGGTGTTTTTATCGTGCGTTAGTCGGTGCAATAAGACGAGCTTTACCAATAACGTGCGCTAAAATGTTATAACCTGCTAATGCTGGTGATGCATTTTCAGGTAGTTTAATATTCGCTGTATTTAATGCATAAACAGTGATTTGGTAATTATGTGGTTTTGCATTTGGCGGTGGGCACGCGCCACCAAACCCTTTAAAGCCAAAGTCATTAGTTACCATACTTGCACCTTTTGGTAATGCTTTACCACCAACAGTACCAGCGCCTTCGGCAAGTGAATGTACATCAGCGGGAATATTAATCACACTCCAATGCCACCAACCACTGCCTGTTGGTGCATCAGGATCGTACATTGTTACCGCAAAGCTTTTTGTTCCAGCTGGAACATCGGTCCAACTTAATTGTGGAGATTCATTTTTCCCGGTACAGCCCCATTGGTTAAAGAGCTGCTGATTACTCAATGTTTGATCATTGGTTACATTTTGACTGGTTAATGTCATTGCGGCTTGTGACATAAAAGAGGGTAAAGTAAAGAGCATGGCCACAGCAATTGTTTTAATTTTCATTATTGCACCTTTGAATGGTTAATCTATATTATTTAATAAATTATGATCATTAAACGTTAATGTAAAATACCTTCCGCCTATGATGTATCATTAGTTACAATAGCTCAAATCAATAAAAATATACGAATAGTTGAGAAAAAATAACTTAAGGATAAAAATTGAGATCATTTCCCCCGTTAAAAGGTATTATTTATTTTGAAGCTTGTGCAAGGTTACAAAGTTTTAAATTAGCCGCTGAAGAATTATTTGTAACACCAGGAGCTGTGAGTCATCAGATCCAGACGCTTGAGGAATTTATAGGTCAAAAATTATTTATTCGTCAACATCGAAAAATTAAATTAACCAATGCCGGAATACGATATTTTGGTCGTATTTCATTGATTATAAAAGATTTAATTCGAGCGACGACTGATGTGGGTTTTATAACAAAAACACAAAAAATAACGGTGTCGATTCCACCGACGTTATTAAATCGATGGTTATTACCACGTATTAATTACGGATACTTAACGGCAAATGATATTTCAGTTGTCTTTATTGATACCATTGAAATGTTAGATTTAAATAGAGAAAATATAGACATTTCAATACGTTACTGTATTGATAGGCCGAATGAGAAATATTGCCGGTTATTATTTCAAGAACAAATGATTGCGGTATGTGCTTCGAGTTATATTGATCGGCCTTTAATCAAACTTTCAACGGAATTATTAGCGACCAGTACGTTGATTGAAACGACCAATAGATTAATTCAATGGGATTTGATTTTAGCTAATAATAATATCAAACCGCATCCAAATCAGAGTAAGGTTTACTTTCAAAGCTCAATGCATGCAATTGAAGCTGCAATACAGGGGCTCGGTATCGCTTTCATTAATCGTATTTTTGTTGAGTCGTATTTACAACAAGGAATATTGATAGAGGCGATTGATATGAAAGTAATGGAGGATAAGATTCCTAGTTATTACTTAGTGAGTAATTATGAAAAAATGCAAAATCCAGCAACTCAACTTCTTTATCAAGAAATTGAGTCATACATTAATGATGATATTACAACAACTAATGTTGATATTTTTTAAGGGGCAGTGTTATTGAATTAATGCGAATTACTCAGCATGCATTGCAATATCTGTAATCGCATTATCATTCTCAATATCTTCAAGCAGTGATCTTAATATTAAAATTGCTTGTTCTAGTGAATATTCATTAGAACTCACTAATGCCTGAATTTGTTGCTGATAATCTGATAATTGCCTCACTATTTATCCTTATAAACATCAGTTGTTAATTTAGCACTGTATTTCTCACCCAATAAACTATCGCGTGCTGCTGACCATGCATTGGCATAACACATTGCTAATTTTGCATTATCGCTACTAAGGATAGTTCCTTTTTCAATCGCTTCTTTTTTATCATTGCATTGGGCATTAATTGTTTTGCTATACACATCACCTTGGTTAGTTAGATTATAAACTTGATCCTTAGCTGTTTTTGTTACTTGTTGTAAACAATGAATAAGCCCTTGTTCGTCATAATTTTGATTAGTAACACATGATTGTACAACAATCGAATTTGTTGCATTCGCTGTTACTGAAAATAGCGTACCAAGAGTAACAGTCGCTAAAAGTGTGTTTTTTAAAAAAGGAGACATTTATATTTACTCTGTTATTTATCATCTATATATAACAAATAATATACCTTAAGCATATAAAGTAAATGCGATAAATAATGAAAAAGACTATTTATTACGTTTTAAACTGCCCTTTTGAGAAAAGCTAATAGCTGGGTTAATTTACGTAATCATTTGTTGTGTAAAAGATAAAAATAGAGTTAATATGTTACAACTAAATAACAGTTAGAATGATAAATGCTCAAGGATGATGTATGAGGGAAGTTACATTTGAAAGTGATGTAGTTCGTCTTTATTTGAATGACATATCGTTTAAGCCTTTACTCACTAAGGCTGATGAGATTCTTTATAGTCGTAAATCATTATTAGGTGATGAAAGGGCTAAATGTGTTCTTATTGAGTCTAACTTACGTTTGGTTGTTAGTTTAGCTAAAAAATATCGAGCATCTACTTTATTACTGAGTGATTTAATTGATGAAGGAAATATTGGTTTAATTACTGCTGTGGAAAAGTTCGATCCAGAAAAAGGCTTCCGTTTTTCTACTTATGCATCGTGGTGGATTAAACAAACCATTGAACGTGCTATTCATAATCAAAGTCGTACTATTCGATTACCCGTACATGTGTCAAAAGAAGTGAATACTATTTTACGCGCTCATCGTGATTTAATGAGTAAAAATAATAATGAACCATCGCCAGAAGAAATTGCGGCGTATTTAAAGCGTGATGTGAGCGAAGTATCATTTCTAATCACAAATAATTTACATGTTTTATCGTTTGAACAAACATTGAATGAAGATGAAAATAATTCGTTATCTTCTTTTATTGCGGATGAAAATTCTAATTTAGACAAAGGATTAGAATATAATGACATGCAGATTATCACTAAAAAAATGTTATCTAAATTATCAGATCGTGATCGTGATATTATTTGCCGTCGCTTTGGTTTATTGGGCTATGAACCGCAGACATTACAAGAAGTTGCTGATGCTATTGGATTAACACGTGAACGAATTCGTCAATTACAAATAAAAAATCTTACTCGTTTAAAGCGTTCTTTAGTTAATGATAATTATGATATGGAAATGTTGTTTTCTGCCTCAGCATAAGTAATGCCATTGATATAATTTGTCATATTTTGAAGGGAGGGTATAAGTCATCCCTTTTATATTTGGTATAAATACAGGGAGTGATCATAAACACACAGTTATGCTCCATATCTGTAGATTGCGATTTGTATTGAGAGGCATACTATAAAAGTTACGTACATAGTGATGAAATCATTATTGTTCATAATTTTAGGAGTATTGTTATGCCAATTACTGGTGAAGCATGTGAACATTCAGAATTACTGAATGTATTAATTTCTCGGCAATCATTATTATCTACCAATAGAATGCAATATATTGTTTATGCTGCTGCATTAGCGTCTAAAAATAACCATGTGCTACAAATGATCCAACACCTTGTTGGGGATGTAACAATCAATCAGCGTCAAGATATCCATCATGCTGTTGTCAGAATGGCGGCGACTAATGCTTACTATATGGCAATGCATAGTGTCGAATTAAGATGTAATCTTACTAATGCGATGCAGTTAGCACCTTTAAAAGAATTAGATGTTGAAGACCAAACTAGCTATTATTATGCGTGTATTGCGGCTTGTTTAGTTAATAATGGTTACAGTTGTTTAAAGAATCATATTACACTTCTACGTTCTTGTGATGAGTCTGATGATTCAATTAATATGGCATTAAAATTAACAGCCTCAGTGTTAGCCATGTGCCAATCAAATTTTAATAATAACTGTTTTTTAGATAAGTGATTTATTCTAAAACAAATGAAAAATTTAGATATAAAAAACCGCTAATAAATTAGCGGTTTTTTTTAATGTGGCGGAGAGATAGGGATTTGAACCCTAGATACGCTATAAACGTATGCCGGTTTTCAAGACCGGTGCTTTCAACCGCTCAGCCATCTCTCCATACTGCATATAATAAAGTTAAAGGATTGAGCTGTAAATATATTTATCAAAATGACTGTCTAACTGCATGCTAAATAGACGATATTGATGTTTTATAAGGCTTTTTATCCATTTAGTCTTAAAATATTGAATGTATGTAATGGTTTTTGAAATTTTAATTATGTAATTAAATTAACACTATAGTCTGATGTAATAATATAAAATCATATGATACTATTCACTTTGATATTGGTGTTATTCAAATTTATATATGGATATATACTAAATATTAAGATTAAATTTTTTATAATCACTATTAATTATTAATGGTATGTTGAGAGATATTGCTGTGATTGATCTATTAAAAGATATATTAGGATGGACATCTGTGGTGTTTTATATCTTAATTACTATATTTAACACGATGAAAGTTACCCGTTATGCCGCTTTTGCTTCTGCGACTAACGATACAATATGGTCGATTTTGATGGGATGGTGGCCGAAAGTTATTCTTAATTTATCGGTTACAGCAATAAATTTATACCGATATTTTAAAGATTTCACTCAAACAGCGAAGATTGTTATTCAGCTATTGGCTGCGGTAATGATCCTTGGTATATCGTACATCGTTTATGTTGCGGTGCATGCTTTTATTGCTGAGCCAACATTGGCGGTTGGATTACAATTTGTTGATTTAGGCGTGATTGTTATTGCATTGTATATGACCGAATTGAAAAAATATCGCATATTGATGTTGTTATCAGGTTTTGTTGGGATGGTGGGGTACTTTGGTAATCCACAGATGATGATCATTAAAGCTTTAGTTATTATTATTATGAGTTATAAGCTGTTTACAACACGTAATGATACTCCTGAGCAACGAGCTGCTGAAAATAAGTAAAATATATAAAGCATCAGGTATTCTGCATATAGTTATTGATATAAAAAACGCTCATTGCTTAACACAATGAGCGTTTTTTATTATCTGCTTAAATGTAGATACGTTATATCTAATTTAGATTTCAAAGCTTGCTAGAGCATCGCCGTTATCTAATAATTGTTGCAGAGCTTTAGGTGTACGACCTTGGCCTGTCCACGTTTTTTCATCGCCATTTTCATCTACAAATTTGTATTTAGCTGGGCGAATGGCACGTTTTTTCTTTGTTTTTGGGTTATCGCCAATTAATGCGATTAATTCTTCAGGTGTAATACCTTCAGCGGCAAGCATATCGCGGTACTTCTGCAGTTTTGCTTCTTGTTCTTTATTTTCGGCTTTAGCTGCTGCTTCTTCCACACGACGTTCTTCAACGATTTGAGTGAACTTTTGTAGACCTTCTTGTAGATCTTCAATAGACATTTCACGCGCTTGAGCTCTTAAAGAGCGTAGATTTAAAAGAGTTTCAATCATGTTATTAGTTCTAAATAAAAGTAATTTTGTCTATTGTACTTAACTTTTATAATAAGACACTAAAAATAGTTACTATAGTTGTAACTAAATCTCATTTTTTCTTTTAATTGTCATATTGCGACGGGTTTATTTAATTTAAAAATATAGAGATGACGGCTATTTGTTCATTGGTGGCTAATTAATAAGAAAAATGCAAGCTAGAGGTTATCTTACCGTTATTATATTTTTCAATTATCGCAAATGTTAGCCACTGCATAAAAAATAAAGAGCTATTTATTCATTATAGTGCATTAAAAGCCACAGATTTAACTACCAATATGCTCTGTATTTGATATTAGTATTTGTAATTAGGGGAGGGAGTAGCATAAAGATTTTATCTTTATTGCTTGTTGATATGAATAATAAGTCGATTATTTGTTTCTGTTTGTAACAGTAAAGTCATGTATCTGTTTAGTAATTCATCAGATAGTGGATATTTGCGTAAATCATTGATTATTTATTGCTTGATTAAAATAATTCATCGTTACCATAACTGATGTTATTTGTGTGTTTAGTGTTAAAAGAACATCATATATGTAACTTTTCATGGATGATATATAGCAGTAAGGATATCGTTTGAGTACATTACGTAAAAATTTCGAATTAATTGATAAGCCCACATTTTTTGGTGCATTAGCAATGCTGATCTCGGTGGTTGTTCCACTTCTTTTGTTCCCTAAAGAAGGGGCTGAGTGGATTGCCATCGCTAAATCCTTTATGACGGACCAACTCGGCTTTTTATATTTAGCATTGGGTATGGCTGCTTTCTTTTTTATGATCTACATTGTTTTTTCTGATATTGGCCAAATTAAATTGGGCGATGCAGATGAAGAACCTGAGTTTAAAACGGCATCATGGGCTGCAATGCTATTTTGTGGTGGTATCGGTGCAAGTATCTTGTACTGGGGTGCTATCGAGTGGGCTTATTATTATCAAAGTCCACCATTTCAATTAGAGCCAGGTAGTGAAGAAGCGGTACGTTGGGCTGCAACGTACGGTGTATTCCACTGGGGGCCTATAGCATGGTGTATTTACCTTGTACCTGCAGTGCCTATTGCCTATTTCTTTTATGTTCGTAAACAACCGGTCTTAAAAGTGTCTGCTGCGTTAATGCCTGTTATTGGTGAAGCGCGTAGTCATGGCTGGATAGGTAAAGTAATTGATGTCCTGTTCATTTTTGGTTTATTGGGTGGCGGTGCAACAACACTAGGTCTAGCTGCGCCATTGATCACTGAAGGTGCGCACTATTTATTTGGTACGCCTAAAAATACACAAACACAAATTATTGTATTACTGCTATGTACTTGTATTTTTGGTTACTCTGCTTATGCCGGTATGGAAAAAGGCATTAAAGTACTGAGTAATATAAACTTCTGGGGTGCATTAGGTTTACTCGCGTTCATTCTAGCGGCTGGCCCAACGATTTTCATGTTAGAAACTGGCTTAGATTCATTAGGTCGTATGTTGTCTAATTTCTTCATTATGGCAACGTGGGCTGAACCTTTTGGCGGCTACGGTACTTTTGAAGATACTCACTTCCCACAAGATTGGACAATTTTCTATTGGGCATGGTGGTTAGTGTTTGCACCAAGCATGGGCTTATTTATCGCACGTATTTCTCGTGGTCGTACAATTAAGCAAATGGTAACGGGCTCTATCTTCTTTGGTTCTATGGGTTGTTTCCTTTTCTTTATGGTATTGGGTAACTATGGTCTATCGCTACAATTATCAGGTACGCTTGATGTTGTTGGTATTTTGAATGCAGAAGGCGCAACCAAAGCTATCTTCTCTATTCTTGAGCAATTACCGTTTAGTACGATTGTTATTGCGGTATTTACACTATTATGTTTGATTTTTACAGCAACAACTTTTGACTCTATCTCATACATTTTAGCTTCTGTTGTTCAAAATGATGTAACAGAAGAGCCAATGCGTTGGAACCGTTTGTTCTGGGCATTTGCAATGTCGTTCATGCCATCAGTGTTGATGTTTATGGGCGGTCTGGAGACACTACAAACGGCTGCAATCGTTGGTGGTTTACCACTATTATTTATCACTGTAATGTTAATGATTTCAGCGGTAAAAGCGGCTTCACTAGATTTAAAAAATCAAGATGGTTACGAAGATCCTGTGATCAATATTGAAGATTTGCCAGATGTTGATCCATGGTCGACAGAAGGTATGGCATTAGCGAAGTTTGAGCAATTGAAAGATGCCGCGATTGAAGCTGCTGAGGCTGAGCGTAATGCATTAGATGAAATCTGGAAAATTAAGAAAACAATTCGAGCAGAAGCATTGGCACACGGTAATAGTGGTGCAGATATGGGTGATGTTCCTCAAGAATTAGCGGATGAGTTGCACCGTCTAACTGCAGAAGCAATGGCGGCAAAAGAAGCTAAACTTGAAGCATCAGAATTAGCTCAAGAAGCTCGAATCGTTTTTAATGATATTATTAAGCAAAAAGAAGAAATCTTAGAGCTAGAAATGCAAAAAGCATAGAGAGTAAGAGATTAGATACTTTTATAAGGCGATCTTCGGATCGCCTTTTTTATTGGTATTTTTATTGGTATTTTTTATTGCAAGAGTAATAAAAGTGGTTAGTTATACGTGAT
>SAMEA5043655__coassemble_28_pt1 | contig 41986 bp, 39 predicted proteins | sample SAMEA5043655__metabat2_low_PE_001 | metagenome-assembled genome bin SAMEA5043655 (sample SAMEA5043655) | Gadus morhua
CGTTTGAAATTTATCTTGAGCTCTTAGGTGAAAATTGGTTAGCGTGGGATAACCTTATCAAACTGCTCAGCATCAATATTGTCTTTATTGGTTTAGAATTGCTGCTGTTGTTTGAAATCGGCTTTATCACTACCGCGCTACTGATCAACCGCGCCAGTGCCGAAAATCATTTCTGTAGCAAAATGACCGCATCATTAGTTCGCGCAGTGATGGAACTATCAGAGCCAATTGAGAACATTCACGGCATTAAACCTTATAAAGAACTGAGTAAATTTCGTTATATCAAAGTGGCTCTTTATTCTGGTAAAGATATTTTGAGTAATTTTTTGATTAAAGCGGTATTACAAAAATCAATATCACGCAGTAGCGTACGGGTTTATATACCGTTAATTTCAACCTTAATTACAGGTTTTTGGGATGCATGGGTTCAACAAAAAGCATTGCGAGAGGTAAGGTTACGAATTTCAGCGCGGATTTATGTACTTAATCAAATATCTCGCCACCAGCAGAAACCGGTATCAATAACCTATCGCACCGCTCTACTGCGTAGTATTGCTGTTCGTCAAAGCTATAAACAAGAATGTGATGTTAATTTGGAATTTTTCTATGATGAGATTTATCAACAATCACCATTAACGTTGACAGATATTGAATCACCTACATTGCTATTACAAAGTTTGAGCCAGCTAAATCCAACAGAATATAATGATGTGATCGATATACTGACCACGTTGCTGTTCTTCCGCCATCGCTTAACAGCCAATGAGAAAAAGCTCTTAGCGCAATGCGGGATTATTCAATAGCAGAAAATCAATCCACTGTTAGCATGACGGTTTAAATTGTGGGTTGTTTACTGCTTAGTGTAAGAGCAAATAACCCACATTCTGTTTATAATACACCGCTTCCCATTATCACAATTATTTGTCTTATAGGGGCAGCATTTATCAATTAGTCTTTATTTTGCATTTGCTTTTTAAGACGGGCTAAGTTGATTGGGTTAGAGCGAACAGTGAAAGTAATATGCTCATATTCATATTCTTCTTTAGTTACACTCATGTTTGAACGAATTTCACCGATAATACCATTAGCGGTATATGGCACGATGATTTCATCTTCAACCATTTCGTGTTCAGCAATGCTCAAGATATATTGATGTAATTTAGTGATATCAGCCGGATTACGGGTTGATGTCATGATCGCATCAGGAAACTCAATCATCAGCGCTTGTTGTTCTTCATCGCTCAGTTGATCCGATTTATTCAACACTAATCGCTTGGCAATATCATCGACACCGACTTCATGTAGCACGTCATGTACAACATCAAGCTGCGAACGGAAAGAAGCATCAGATGCATCAACCACATATAGCAATAAAGAAGCATCATGTGCTTCTGCTAATGTTGAATGGAATGACGCCACTAAATCGTGCGGTAGTTTCTTTATAAAACCCACCGTGTCTGAAACTAAAATACGAGGCTGAGTAATTGGCTGCAAGGCACGAACAGTGGTATCAAGCGTCGCAAACAATTTATTTTCAACTAATACTTCACTACCCGTTAAGGCTCGCATCATTGATGACTTGCCCGCATTGGTATAACCCACTAATGCAACACAGAACAATTCTGAACGTTGAGTACGACGGCCTTTAAGTTCATCTTGAACACTGGCAAGTTCACGTCGTAACTCTGCCAATTGATCGCGGACTTTACGGCGATCGAGCTCAAGTGTAGTTTCACCCGCACCTTTACCCATTTGACGTTCTTTATTACCAATAGTAGATTCACGTAAACGCGGAGCTAGATAATTAAGACGTGCAATTTCAACTTGTAATCGTGCGGTTCGAGTACGAGCATGACGACTAAAAATTTCAATAATAATACCAGTGCGATCAAAGACCTCGACACCTAATTGATTTTCAACATTACGCAATTGTGAGGGGCTTAAATCACAATCAAATACCACTACATCAGCACTACCAAAAGGTAAGTCTTCAGACGGTAATTCGCCAAAAAGCATCTCATCAACAATATCATCGTCATCGTCGAAATCATCCACAACACCTTGATTACCAGTGAGGTGAGCTATTTCAGCCATTTTACCAGAACCAAGTACATTCATTCGTTGGTTTGAACTTAGCTTTTGTGATTGGGTACCAACGACTTTAAAACCAAGCGTGGTAACAAGACGGGCTAATTCAGCCAATGATGCTTTAGCTTCATCACCTTTAAACTGCGGTGTTTGAACCGAAATAAGTAAAGCGCGATCACGTGAGGCTTTTGCTGTTAATTGCATAATTTTCTATTCGTGCACATACGCGCACCCTATTTTTTATATTTGTTTCATCCTACGCTGTTATCAACCAGCTTTATATAAAAATAGGTTATCGTTTAGATAATCGCTTAAACGTATGCCTGTTTAAGCCTATTTTCTTAGATATTTACGAGTATTAAGCGCTAATACTGCAGTTAAGTCATCAACGGATATTTGATGGTGTTTAGCTAACGCGGCAACAACATCAACGATCATACTTGGATCACCTTTTTTACCGTTATATTGACATGGCGCATCAGACTCAACCAACACCATCGACAGTGGTATGGTTTGCACAAATTGCCAATAATGATCATCGACAAAAATCCACGGGCTAATCGAAATAAAATGTCCTTGTTGATGCAACCGCGCTAACTGTATCGCAGTACCTTCATACCAATGAAATAAAGCCCCTTCAACACCATATTGTTGCAATATAGGTAGTGCTAACTCAATATCATCTTCGACAACATGTAGATTAACCGGTAAATTATAATCCGCGGCAATCGCAACAAAACGTGCCATTAACTGTGCACCTTGCCGCTTAAGCTGTTGCTTTTCAGTCGCCGTTTTATCATCTAAATAAAAGAAAGGAACCCCAATTTCACCAATACCACTGAGCAAATCGCGGTGTTGATGAATCAACGCAATAACCGCTTTTATCATTGTTTCATCAGTAGTCGCTTCGGGGTGGACACCTAAAAATAGTTCAATCGCATCAGGATATTGTCGCTTTAATATTAGTAACTGCTGCGCACTCTCAAGTGTCATTGATACTGCACCTATCTTGTTACCTCCGCCAATAAATAGCGCTATATTTTCAGGCTCGACTGATTCTAAGTGGCAATGAATATCAGTGATCATTATTTATATCTATCAACTAAAATAAACACCATACGCAAAATAATCTCAAGCTGCCATTTTTGTTTAATATCGAACAGTATGTAAAAATTAAACACAACCCTAATTGTACAATGTTTTATTGGGTGCTATGCTATTATCACATTCAAAAAATATCGTTAGTCATGCAACAAGTATGAGGATAACCATGAGTCAGTTTTCTTTATTAAAACAACAACGCTTTCTGCCTTTTTTTATTACCCAAGCGTTAGGGGCATTTAACGATAATTTGTATAAAAACTTTTTACTCTTAATTATCGTGTTTTCTAGTGTTTACAGTCAAACGCACAGTACAGTATTGGTTAATGTTGCCGCTGCTTTATTTATTTTCCCTTTCTTTTTATTGTCTCCCATTGGGGGGCAATTAGCGGATAAATATGAAAAATCCCGCTTGATTAAATACTTAAAAATGATTGAGTTTGGCATTATGCTCGCAGGTGCTGTCGCTATTTATTGGCAATCAATACCAGCCCTACTGATCATATTATTTGTTATGGGAGCACAATCTGCTTTCTTTGGACCCGTAAAATTTGCCTTAATGCCACAACATTTATCATCAAAAACATTACTGGCTGGTAATGCATTAGTTGAGATGGGAACGTTTCTCGCTATTTTAGGTGGTACATTAGCAGCAGGGTATATTTTTAGTCATGAGAATCGTGTCATGATTGCCGCTATGCTTGTAGTCGTGATTTCTTTTACGGGTTTCATCAGTAGTTTATTTATCCCCAAAGCAACTGCAAATAATCCTCAGTTAAAGATTAATTGGAACCCTATTACACAAATAATACACACAGTGCGCATCACAAGACAAAACCGGACTGTGTATTTATCCATCTTAGCCATTAGTTGGTTTTGGTTTGTTGGAGCAACTTACCTGACTCAATTACCTAATTTTGCTAAATTACTCATTAACGATAATCCACAATATGTCACTTTATTACTAACAGTATTTTCCGTGGGGATTGCCTTTGGCGCATTAGTCTGTGAAACCTTATCGGGAGATCACGTTGAACTGGGAATTATTCCTCTCGGCGCTCTTGGCATTAGTATCTTTGGTATTGATCTTTATTTTGCTAGCCAACACATTGTCACCCATGATCAAATAACTATGACGGAATTTTTGAGCGCAAACACACGAATGCTATTAGATTTAATGCTATTAAGTATGTCGGGCAGTATTTTTGTTGTACCACTCAATGCCTTAATTCAACAACGTAGTGATGTGACTCATCGAGCCCAAATTATCGCAGGTAATAACGTACTTAATGCCTTATTTATGGTGTTGAGTGCCGTATTTTCTATTGTCATGCTCACCATATTTAATGTTTCTATTCCCACTTTATTATTAATTATCGCAATAATTAATGCAGCTGTTGCTCTTTATGTCTTTAGCCAAGTGCAAGAATTTGTATTACGGTTTGTAATATGGATGATCACTCGCGTGTTATACCGCGTAAAATCAACCGGATTAAATAATATTCCAGACACCGGCCCAGCCGTATTAATTTGTAATCATGTTAGTTTTGTCGATGCATTATTGATTGGTGCAGCCAGTCGTCGTCCAGTACGTTTTGTTATGGATAGGAGCATCGCCAATTTACCACTTGCTAAATACTTCTTTAAATGGGCTAAAACAATCCCTATTTGTTCTCAAAAAGCGTCACCAAAAATTTACCGAAATGCGTTTAGTCAAGTAGAAAAAGCACTACAGGATGGTCATCTGGTGTGTATCTTTCCCGAAGGAAAAATCACTCGAACTGGTGCGTTAAATGACTTTAAACGCGGTATTGAGGTAATTATCACACGTACCCCCGTTCCTGTGGTACCGATGGCATTAAAAGGTATATATGGTTCTATCTTTAGCTATCAGGGAAAATTTAGTGTAATAACGGCAATTAAACGTTTCCGTTCACAATTAGAAGTGGTCGCATCAACGCCAGTACCACCGCAAGAAGTAACAGCATCTAAACTACAATACATTGTGCAACAACTGATAATAACTAAATAATAAAAAGCCCTCTATTAATTTAAATATTAATAGAGGGCTGTACCATTATATTATCCACTTATTGTCACTGGATAATACAATGCGTTTATTTAGTTGCAGTAACCGTACCAGTAGAAGGAACAGCAGTAGATGCAGTCTCTTTTGCTGGGGTTGTAACATGAGCACTTAATTTAACTTGGGTTGGCGAGGTTAGCCCTGCTTGTTGAAATTGTTGCTGCATCGCTAACATCTGCTGTTGTTGCTGGTGCATTAACTGCGTCATATTAGATTGCATGGCATTAAAATCACTAGGGTTACCCATTGTATTCCAAGAATTGGCAAAAGCTTGGTTCATATCAAGTTGTTGCTTTTGCATCGCATCAAAAAACTTCTTATCTGCTTTTTGATTATGATTACTACCTTGGAACTGCACAATTTCATAATGGAATGGACCTTGCGGAGTCTGCAAGACACCTTTAGTCACACTCTTCTCGCCATCTTTAGTTTTTATAGTATCCGTTGTTTGGTCAGGTAAAACCTTGGTGTTGGCTTTAGCTAGCATTTGTCGATCAACACTTTGGATCCAACCAGTATTACCATTAGTTGTATCACCAACCTTTTCCCAACCATTATTTTGATAAATCGTAATTAACGGCACTTCAGATTTTATTGTTTCAACCACAGGAGATGTAACGCTTGGATTTTCATATACCTTAATCGTTGTAATACTGGTATCAGCCCATGCAGCAGCACTTAAACAAGTAACCGCTATAATACCTGTAATTGCCATCGCTAAACGTTTCATATCTACCTCTCATGCGTATTTACATAACTTAAAAATAAATGAAAAATGTGACTATAAATAAACTGATTCAATATTTATTATATTAAGCGTTGAAAATGAATCCAAAATGAATGACGTCACCTTTCTATCATAATTAATAAACTTAAAATGAAATATAACTAATTAAAAATCAATTAGTTCCTTATTTTAACTTTATTTTAAATGTATAAAACAATTAATAAGTCATAATATTTAAATAACTATTCTGTCGTTAACAATAACGACAGAATTTATTTTTAATCTTGTTTAATAATAATTTCACGAGGATAATTTTTTTCTTCCTCATTGATTTCATACTCAGAAGTCCCTTGACCTAAATCGCCAATAGGTGCTTCCGTTGCAATATCAATACTCACCCCAAAGTCATGCTCACGCGCTTTAAAAGCAGTAAATATTGCTTTTTCAGCCACCGTTAGGTGCGTAAAATCTTTACCTTCAAGAGTCATCATCTGATCTAAGAGTTTTTTATCTGCAGGAGACATAAATACCAGCCTTATCATTTAATTATAATAACTACACTATATTTAAATAAGATACGCCATTACATTTAAGATACTAGTGACTTATGTTGTAGAACATGAGCAATTATTTTTCATTTGTGCACGTTTATTTTATTAAATCCATACCATGAGTAATTAACTGGCGTAACCATTGATGACTAGGATCTAAATCAAAATGCTTATTCCATAATAATAAATATCCGCCGGGCTCTAATTCAATAGGAATAGGGCGACTAACGAGATCGGTATATTCAATCATTGCTAATGCTGAAACTGAGGGATAACACATAAACAAATCACTTTGTTCACAAAGCTTTATAGCTGCATAGAAATCAGTCATATTAACCGCATTATCAAGCTGTTTATGGTCTAATGCTAATATTTCATCTAATAGCCATCGCTTAAGCCCACCAATACTGACTTGTAAATGGCGGTATTTCAAAAACACATCCAAACTCCAAGGTTCATTCAATGCGGGATGATCTTTACGCATTAAACACACCGGATAATCACGCGCTAACTCAATATAATTCAATGACGGTGGTACATGCCGATAGTGACTTGATGAGCGCTCATCCCATTCAAAAATACCAATACCAAAATCAATTTCACAGCGTATTAATCGCTGCAAACTATCATCATTCCATGTTTTACTGGTTAAGCTAATATCAGGCGCTTGCTGCAACAATTGGGGCATAAAACGTGGATACGTTAACGAATAAGCGGTTTCTACCAGATCAATATGAAACTGACGCTGACTCTGCGCAGGATCAAATATTTCTGCCCGCGTTAGCTGATTTACCTGCTGCAAAATATCAGACACAGAATCAGATAATGACAGCGCTTTAGGTGTTGGGCGTAAACCATAAGGTGTACGCTCAAATAAAGGATCTGCAAATGTTTCACGTAATTTAGCCAACTGCTTACTGACCGCAGATTGACTTAAGTGAAGTCGTGCAGCGGCGGCAGTAACGCTTTGTTCTTCCAGCAGTACATGCAATATACGTAATAAATTTATATCAAAATTCTTCACTTACAACATCCTTATCAACGATCTACACCTAGCACCTAGCACCTAGCACCTAGCACCTAGCACCGAATCTTACAATGACAACACTCTACTGCGCAGATGTTGGTGCGCGGCATCTGAAATATCATTACCCCATGCCTGACGTTGCAATTGTTGCGCTGCAACTAAAGTTGAACCTGATCCAAAAAAAGGATCAGCAACAATATCCCCTTCAACAGAGCTTTGTTCAATTAAGGTTGCGATCAAAGGCACTGGCTTTTCTGTCGGGTAGCCACGATAAACACGTTTAAATTCAAGAACATCAGGAATAGATAAATTGGCTAACTTACGTTTGCCTTTTTCAAAGAAAAGAATAAATTCATAACGGGCGCGATAATGATAGCCCATGCCTATTGCGACCTTATCCCACACTATCGGCTTCCAAAACTTAAATCCGACTTGCTCTGCGATGGGTTTTATATAAAACATTGTTTCTTGATCGCAGAAAAGATAAAAGTGACTATTGGGTTTTAAAACGCGATATGCGTGCTCAAGCAAGGTTTGAAACCGTTGATTAGGAAATATATCAAACCACTGATTACTTGAAGATTTACTGTTTTTTAAACGCGTGGTTGTACCTATTTTTCGATGCTTTTCTAACGATTCATAGGGAGGATCAGTAATCAAAAGATCGATACTATTATCCGCTAATGAAGACAGCCATTCGACGGCATCTTGTTGATATAATTGCATTGAGAAACCCACACTAAACATTAAAAAACAATAACGTCTACCCATAATCGAATAGACGTTAATTTCGTTAGGTGTTGTAGCAAAAAAAGCACCATATAGATAGCAACAAGCCATCAAACATCGGTAATTTTAATCAACAGTGCTATTTACCATCATTGTGAGTTTTCTTGCCTCACGTCGGCACAGTGGCGTTAATAAGGTCATATTGTCTTTTATAAAATTATCGACAAAAGCAAAGTCAACTTGACTATAAGCATTTAACACTTGCCCCATCGCTTGTTGTACGAGCATCGACTTATCAGCGGCAAGATATAAAATAGTTTCCGTTAACAGCACTACATTGGTCTGTTGCTTATGATGTAAGTGCGCTAATACTGAAGCACGTTTTAACCATGTACTGTCTGACTCACGCCATTGAATCAGATAACATTCTAACGCTTTATCTTGAAGTATAACCTTACCGATCAAATTAGTCGCAAGGCGATCTAAAATATCAACATTAGCTGCGGTTTCCAACATCTCAAGATAAACATTAAAAGAGGCTGCTGTTTGATATTCAGAATAATATTCACCAGCATCTAAGGCTAAATAACGTTCTTCTCGATAAACACCCGACCATAACCACAATAATAAGCGGTGATAGTTCTCTATGCTATCAATACTGGTATGTGCAATCGCTAATTGAAATATTTTGTGACGCTTTTCAGGGCTAACACCATAAAAAGGTTGTCGACTATTAAGATCATACTGCATTTTTTTTGCAACAAGTGTGCTGCCTTCTGCTGCTAAGTGCTGCTGCATAAGGATAACCATTGGTATAACTAATGACATAGCCGTTCCTCTTTGTTACCTCTCATTACTGCTGAGCATGAATGCAGGTAATGGTTAATAACTTTATTATAATTAGTATTGTTATGTTTTTTTGCTTATCAAAACAAGCACCTCGACTTTTCCATATTGCGACCTAAATCTCAAATCATTTATCACTATTTCAAACAATTTACACACTCAAAAGCAAATGACAATCATCCGCACCATAAATGCATACTAAGTTTGCTTTTATTTAAGTTCAAAATAATAACCATTCTCATTAGTATTCGCTTTTATAATTCTCTGTAGGTATGATTGTGAAAAATAAGCTGAAAGTCCTTACACTTTGCGCTGGCACTCTTTGGTCACTCACCACTTTTGCAGCCACTTACCCTATGACAGTGACCGACGTAGCCGGACGCACCATTACGTTTGACCACCAGCCACAAAATATTGCGTTATCAACAAGCCGTATTTTTCCTTTACTTGAAATTATTTATCAACAAGATGCAGCCAAACATCTCGTTGCAGCACGTGATGATATGCAATTTTCCGCACCCAGCATGTATGCCAACTATGTAAAACAGTACCCTTCACTCCAACATGTACCCAAAATTGGATTAATAAAATCAGGCGAATTTGATGCTGAACGGTTCATTAATTTAAAACCTAAACCTGATTTATTTATCGTTGATTTATCTAATATTAAATTAGCCCAAGATAACGGTTTATTAAAAAAATTGGACGCAGCAGGTATTAAAGTGATTGCGGTTGATTTTAGAGAGAACCCAATAAAAAATACAGTTCGCTCAGTTGAAACAGTGGCTAAAGCCGTCGGTCGAGCAGCCCAAGGACAAGCATTTGCTCACTATTACCTTGATCATATTGCTGATATTAAAAAAACCCTTGCCCAATATCCCAACTTAAAACCAAAGCGGGTCTTTATTGAGCGTGCGGCAGGTTACAGTGATTCATGTTGTCGCACTTTTGCTGGCGGTAATATGGGGGCTTATATTCCGTTTTTAAACGCGATTAATATTGCCGATAAACCGCTTAAAGGAGCGATCACTGGACAAATGTCACCAGAAACCGTGATTACAGCTCACCCTGATGTTTATATTATGCAAACAACAGGTTGGGTTAATGATAAAGGACAACCCACCCACGGTATTCCATTGGGTTACAATCCGAACCCTACTGCAATAAAAGTCGCGACATCAGCATTAATGGATCGTGATTGGCTACAAGCTGTCAGTGCTTATCAAACTAAAAATGTCTATTCGATTTATATGCCGTTTTACAATTCACCTTATAACTTAGTCGCGATGGAATATTTTGCTAAATGGATCCATCCAAACGTATTTAAAAACCTAGATCCTGAAAAAACATTTGAAGAAATGAATAAGCTATTTGGTCATCGCACTGTCAGTGGCGATTTCGGCCAAAATAATTTTAAGGCTATGCAGTAATGTCCTCAATCTTACTGGAGTTAAAAACACACAACACCCGTAATCGTAATAAGAAAGTGGCCTTAGCTACTTTCTTTGTACTCAGTATTATTTGTGTTATTGCTGATATTTTCATTGGCTCACAAGGGCTAACTTTTTCTCAAGTGATCCAAGCACTGATTCATCCTCAAACCAGTGATATTGCCAGTAAAATTATTGTCTGGGATATTCGTATGCCAATGGCATTAATGGCACCATTGATAGGAGGAGCCTTGGCATTGGCTGGCGCACAAATGCAAACCACATTGAACAATCCCCTTGCCGACCCTTATACTTTTGGTGTTTCAGCAGCGGCTGGATTTGGTGCTTCACTCGTGATCACGAACGCTATTGCGATCCCCTTCATTCCACCACAATATCAAATAGCGTTAATGGCATTTATTATGTGCTTATTAACCACATTTTTAATTGCGGCGATTTCATCAGTAAAACGGATCTCAATTGAAGGGGTAATGTTATTTGGTATTGCGTTAATGTTTGCTTATGACAGTTTACTAACGATGATGCAATACGTTGCTAGCGAAACCCAGTTACAAACCTTAGTATTTTGGCAAATGGGATCACTGGATCGCGGCAGTTGGGCAAAAATCACCGTCCTTGCGATTGTGTTACCGATTGTATTATTGATTATGATGAAAGATGCTTGGCAGTTATCTACCCTTAAAATCGGTCACGAACGTGCTCAAGCAATGGGAGTAAACGTTAAGCGACTGCGCATTAAAACCTTATTATTAGTATCAGTGATCACATCTCTAGCGGTTTCATTTGTGGGTGCGGTTGGCTTTGTCGGACTCGTTGCTCCCCATATAGCCCGTATGGTGTTAGGTGAAGATCAACGTTACTTCCTACCCGCATCATTCCTTGTCGGCGCGGTATTACTTGAACTTGCTTCTATCGCCAGTAAAAGCATTATGCCAGGCATTATTTTACCGCTAACGGTAGTGATGTCGATCATTGGTATTCCTTTCTTTGTCTATTTAATCATTAAAAAAGGTGGGCGTTTTTAATGGCACTGACAATTAATGCTATTTCAGTCGCATTTGGCGATAAAACGATTCTGAATAAATTGTCACTGCCTGTTATCACTGCAGGTGAAATGGTGGCAATTATTGGTAAAAATGGCGCAGGTAAATCAACCTTGCTGCGGCATATCACTCAGAATTTACGCCAGCATTCACAGCAAATTTTATTACACGGCAAGCCATTAACCTTAGATAACATAGGCTATTTACCTCAAGACCATCGAATTTCAGCGACCATTACGGTTGTCGAATTATTGATTACTACTTTAAATATGGGTTCACACTCTTTATTTGCTAAAGCGCACAGTGCCGAAAAAAGCTTACAATTATTAGAAAAGATGGGGATTTTACATTTAGCTAATAAAGTGTGTACTGAATTATCTGGCGGTGAAAGCCAAATGGTAGGATTGGCACAGGCGGTAGTCAATCAACCTCAAGTACTGATCCTTGATGAACCGACATCGGCGCTTGATATGCATAACCAAATGAAGTTGCTTGATTTTGTTAGAATATATACCCAAGAAAACCAAGCTTGTGTACTAATGGTTATCCATGATCTTAATTTGGCTATTCAATATTCGACCAAAGTTGCCGCTCTGCATCAAGGTGAACTGTTTGCTTATGGCGATCCGATAACGACTATCACGCCACCTCTCATTTCATCTATTTTCGATGTTGATTCTCATGTCGCTATTATCGATGAGCGTCCGATTGTAGTGGTGAGATCTGCCCGTCATTCTGATTCTAATCAACTTTAGACATCAAAAAAGCCGATATTGGCGTCATGCTCAATATCGGCTTTAATCAGTAATAATATTAATCACTTTACGCGTCAGTCGTTACCACTATTTTCTTCGCTAAAGACATCGCTAAATTATTATCGTAATAAGCGGCTTCATTGATAAAGTGTGGAAAGGCTTCATAATCACCCTCCCAGAAAATTTCGCTACCATCAAATAACGTAAAGATCGGATCGCCAGCATGTAGAGGCTCAAAATCATTATCTTGCACAAAACGGTGTACCATACCGATACGCTGTCCTTGCTCATCAACAGGCAATGACAATGTTTCATGATAACGGAAAGCTTCATAACTAGGAATTAATGGTAAGAGTTCATCTGTGTTATGTAAATGGACGAAATCAAGAATATGTTTTGTCATCTCATCCATCCAATCAAGAATATCTTGGCGGATCACCGATTGAGGCTGTGGCCCGACTTCAACAATCACCCCTTGCGATGCAATTGAACTCAGAAAATGGTGCTGTTCAACAGGCGTATGATCTTCTAGAACAATAACCGCATCTGGCATATGCATTTTTACATAAGCACCCAACTGGCGGTTAAAGTGATCAGATTGCAGTAAAATTAATGAAGGTCCCATGTTACTGGTGGTATTGTGTAAATCGATAATAAAATCGACCTTCGCATCACCTTTAGGTCCAATTTGTTGATTAATCGCTTTAGCTCGACTCTGTTCGTAACTCGCTAAGTCGTTATTAGCTAAATCAACTAAACTAAATTGACGGTTAAGATCATGATCAACATAACGTTTATTATCATCATGCGCTTTAGGGTTAGCAAAAACTGTTTCAACACGAAAACTGTCACGCGCGAGTGCTGCTGATTGCTGCCATTTACGTAATAGATAGATACCACTAAATTCATTCCCGTGTGTACCACCGACAACTGCTACTGTTTTTATTTTACTCATCCGTGTGTCCTAATATTCAGTTATTGATTTCAGTGTACTGAATTAAATAGTTATTGGAAGTCTATTCATCAGACAAAGAAGCTATTAGATATCGCTAATTTGACCGAGTCTGAATCAATTTCAAATAGGAATGCAGCTCATCGTTTTTATATTCGATAGCGGAATGAATACTCGTGTCGCGGTTAGCATATACAGCACAACGATAACAGTTATCATCTTTTATTATTTCAATCTCAATAACGCCATCAACTAATTGCCAACACCCTTGAGTATGAAGACGAGTAAACAAGGTATATTCATCTAGAGTGCCATCACCATGTAAACGTAACTCAGTGATATAACCCGCACTGCAAGTCTTAATCCAATTCTGTTGCCATATTTCATTAAATTGAAAGTTACGTTTTGTTTCAAGCCATAGATTCATCGCTGGCTGTAATTCAAGATCTAATGGCGGTAACTGATTAATCTCGAATAAACGTACACGTTCTGTTTCACGATAAAACAGTTGTAATAATTGCAGCGTTTTTTTTTCAAACATCCTTGTTCACCTGCTAATTAGCTAATATCACTGTTAACAACACGTTATCTTACTAACGGTATCATGCAATAAGGTATTTAAATATAGCAACAGTGGTCACTAAAAAGTAAATATTAATCCACAATGTCATAAACAGGCGATTTCACTTAATACTAACTACATTTGTACTTTTCCGCGTAGAACCTTCGTTTGACCTCGTTGATTTTTCTTATCCATTCGGCGCACTTTAGACCCTTTTGTTGGCTTCGTCGCTCGACGCGCTTTTTGGATCACCATCGCACTTTGAATCAATTCTTTTAATCGAGACAATGCTTCTTCACGGTTCATTTCTTGTGTACGATGTTGCTGGCTTTTTAAGACAATCACGCCATCTTTAGTTATACGGCTGTCTGATAATTTCAATAAGCGTTCTTTGTAAAATTCAGGCAAAGATGATCGATTGATATCAAACCGCAAATGAATAGCACTCGATACTTTATTAACATTTTGCCCACCCGCACCTTGAGCACGAATTGCCGTTAATTCAATTTCCCAATCACCCAAACTGACAGTATTAGAAATCACTAGCATCGATATTTACCCCTTCAACGCTATATTTATATTAACGCTATACTACCACATTCATTGTCCTAGTAAGTTTAGCCTACAAGTAAACTCTCACTTGTACATCATGGCTATTTCTTCATTTCTTTTTATACACAAGTAGTTATATTAACAAATAATCACAATCCATTAATGCTATTTACAAACATTGCATTTTGCTGACATTTGAACAGTGTTTTTAATTATGATCGGTGTATTGAAATTTATTTACAAAGAACATTGAGGTTATTCTATGAAAAAATTATTACTCCTAGTCGCACTTATCGTTTCAAGTTCTGCTTTTGCTATGCCTCACGGTAACCCAGCGTCTATTTACTGTACTAACCATGGCGGTAAATCAGTGCTTGTTGATGGTCAAGGCTATTGTCGTCTACCTAGCGGAAAAATGTGCGATGAATGGGCCTTTCAAAAAGGTCAATGTTCATCATCACAGCCAAAACAGGATAAGTGGATCAAATACTGTGTGAAGCATAAAGGGACAGCCATCGGTTCTAACTGCCACTTTAATAAGCAAGGCACAAGCTGTGATTTAAAGCAGTTTTATAATGGTACTTGTAAGAAAAAGCCTAAGCATCCAAAAGTGTACTAATAAACCAAGAAGCACAAACAACAAGGCTCAACCTATTACCGGTTGAGCCTTTATATTATCTATAATAGATTGATATAAATCGTGATTACACCACTACACCTATATTAAGATAGCGTCTAATCAGAACATCATATTCAGTGCCGTTTGCGCAAAGAGACCAAAAGCAATCGTACCAACAGCACAAATGGTCATCACTAACGTCGATCCAAAATCGATCGATTCTGTCACACTATAACGACCAGTCGTCGATACACTTACACTCGGTTGGGGTTCTTTAGCAAAAAAAGCTAAAAGAATGCGTAAGTAATAAAATACAGAAATCGCCGATCCTAAGGCAGCAAGAATAACGAAACCAATATGACCGCTATTTAATACTGCTGTAAATAAAAACAGCTTTGCAAAAAAGCCTGCGGTTGGTGGAATACCGGCCAAAGATAACACTGCAATTACCATCGCGCCTCCCGCTAAGGGATAACGACGTCCTAATCCTCGATAACCTGCTAACTCCCCTGTTGGGTTATACTTACTCATCATCGCGATCACTGCAAATACCACCATATTCATAATGGCATAACTAAAGCCATAATAAGCCGCAGCCCGTAGCCCTTCGACCATTGATATAGAAGTGCCATCACTTACACAGGCTAATGCCATCAGTATGTAACCAAATTGGGCAACCGATGAATAGGCTAACATTCGTTTAATATTTGTTTGTCGTAATGCAAGTAAATTACCCAGTAAAATACTAAGAAGAACTAACACCCATAATACACTATTAAAATCCCCCCAAATCGGGGCAATAGACATAGCAAAATGAATAACAAAAATAAGCACAGCAATCTTAGCGATACTTCCTATAAAAGCCATTATTGGTGCCGGTGCACTTTGGAAAGCATCGGCTAACCAGCAATGAAATGGCGCTAATGCTAATTCAAATGCAACACCAATAAGCAACAATACAATACCAATATTGACCAATGATGGAATCGCATCTGGCCCCATTAACGCCAGTGGAATCTCATTCATTATCAAGGTGCCAGTACCGAAATAAATCAACACAATCCCAAAGATGAAAAAGGCGGCTGCAACCGTTGCTGTCACTGCATATTTAATTGCACCTTCTATCGCTCCTTTACGTTTTGGATTCCATGCAATTAATGCAAACATCGGAATCGCAATCAGTTCCATACCAATAAAAGCCGCTAATAAATTTATCGCTGATACTAATAAAAAGGTACCTAAAACTGCGATAATAATTAACCCATAAAAAGCTTCATCAACATGCTGATTTAATTTTGGGTAATATTGCGCCATTAAAATAGTGGCTAATCCACCAGCAGCACAAAGTTCAAAAGTAGCCAACGTTAACGGATTAATAGCAACGAAATTTTCAATCCTAGCGTTATAATGAAATAAGGTCCCTACTTGAAATATCGTTAATAACAAAATAACCACAGATCCAATATAGGGTATTTTATTATTTTTATTTCCGGGTAGTACACCGAGCAACAATACGATTAACGCACCAATTCCGGTTAATCCATAGGGCAGTAATAATTCTAAGTTATGGAGTGACATAAATAACTCCTGTTGAAATAGTTGTCGTTGTCAATGCTATTGAATTAGCCGCAACAAGTTGTGACGTAGAATCTGTCATCATTTGAAGTAAATAATTAGGTGCTAAGCCAACACCAAATAAACCCAACACTAAAATAGCTGTTATTGCTTTTTCACGAACCGTTAAATCAACAATATTACGAGATACATTTTCAGTTGAAATCGGCCCCAGCATAATACGGCCATAAGCCTTTAAGAAATAGACGACCCCAAATAAAATCGAGAAGGCTGCCACACTTGTCCATAAAGGACTGATGCTAAAACTCCCGATAAACACTAATATCTCACCAGCAAAGTTTGCTAATCCCGGAATACCAATACTTGCTGCAATAATAAAAAATAGCACTACACTAATGCCGGGAATAACTTTGTAAAGCCCTCCCATCTCTTTCATCTCACCTTGATAACCACGAGCTTGCAGCATACCAACAACAGCAAACAGCCCGGCAACGGAAAGACCATGAGCAATCAGCTGCAATATGGCCCCATTTAACGCCTGTAATTGCCAAGCAAAAATAGCCATAACCACAAGGTTCATATGACTGATACTTGAATAAGCAATAACGCTACGGATATCCTTTTGTCTAAAGGCTAAAAATGCACCGTATAATGTACCGATTGCCCCTAACACCATCCCAACAAAGGTAAGTTGGTGCATGGCATTTGGGAAAATAGCCACACAAAAACGCAATATCCCATAAGCCCCCACATTGGCCATTACACCTGATAACAACATTATTACTGCAGGATCTCCCTCACGGTACATATCTGGCGCCCAAAAGTGAAAAGGGAAACCTGGTATTTTAATTAAAAAAGCAATTAAAAAGCCGATCAATATAGGCATTTCCAATGACGATGCTAGTGGGTGACTAGCAAGTGCAAAATAATCAAAGGTAAACGTTCCTGTCTCTGAGCCATGGAATAGGTACAGTAATATTAACGAAATAAGCATTAGTAACGATCCGGTAATCGTCACTAATATAAATTTCATCGCTGCTTTTTTATTACCTGCACATCCCCAGAAACTCAGTAGGAAATAAATAGGAATTAGCATTAATTCCCAAAAAACATAAAATAATAACAAGTCTAAAGCTAAAAAGGCCCCCATTATTCCACTAAGAGTCATGAGTAATAAAGGACCAAACACATTCCACTGTTTAACTTGTTGCCAAGCACTTAATGTTGAAATTATAAATAATACACAACTTAAACCTATTAAGCTTAAGCTAATACCATCAATACTAACGAGATATTGAATACCAAATTCGGGTATCCAATTAAAGTGCTCTGTCATCGAAAAACCATGCACATGACCCGACGTAAACATCCATCCCACGCACATTGTTTCAATAATAATTACACTTAACGTTAAAGAACGCGCGAGTATCGGCTGCCGAGAACAACCAAGAAAGATCATTAACGCAGCAACAAGCGGAAAAAAGATCAAAAAACTAAGCATACATAAACCTTCCTTGCTTAAGCTATATAGAACAGTAACAGCACTGCGCCTACCGTCATTAATAAGACATAATGTGATAATTGACGGGTTTGCCCTTCACTAAATAATTCACTAGCTTTTGATATTGTTGAAGATATTCCGCCAACAAGAACTTTATTTAGTGCCCAGCGTTCGATAACAATATCAAGTAGTTTTGTCAATCCTTTGAATCCATTTACAACAATGCTTTTAAGTACATCATCGATATACCAAGCTGCATTAAGGAAGGTGTTATTCCCAATACCGCGACCTGTTCTTATTTCTTTGTTAACCATTACCGAAGCAATCCAAACACCAGCAATTGCAATAACCGAACCCGTCACTTCTAAAATCAAACTTAAGCGACTATTTATTACTGGGCTATGGCCTAATAATTGATCTAACCAAGGTAAGAATATATGTGGTCCAAATGTCCAGTCGGCTGGAAACTGAATCCAACCAATTGCAATAGCACCTATCGCTAAAATTGCTGTCGATAATTTCATTTGCCAAGGTAGACCAGTAGCACCAAGGTAACTCGGTTGACTAAATGGGCTTCGAGGCTGGCCATTAAAGATCATAAAGTACATACGGAAACTATAAATACTGGTAAACAACGCCCCGATTAAACCCAGCCCAGCTAAAAGCCAACCTAAATGGCCACCACTGGTTGCTGCAATAATCGCATCTTTAGAGAAGAAACTTGCGGTAATAATCGGCAAAGCAGCAAGGCTGGCTGTACCTGCTAAATATGTCCACTTAAGCCACGGTAGGCGTTTCCCTAAGCCTCCCATTTTACGAATGTCATGATCATGATGGTACATATCAATGATCACACCAGCGCTAATAAATAATAAGGCTTTGAAACAAGCATGAACCACTACATGAAATATCGCTAAGTCATAAGCTCCTACACCAAGTGCTGCAAACATATACCCTATTTGACTAATTGTTGAATACGCTAGAATGCGTTTAATATCATTTTGGGCAATCGCACACGTTGCTCCATAAAATGCAGTAAACGCACCTATAAACGCCACCCACCAACTAATATCGGGAATAAGACTATAAAGAACATGATTACGGGCAATTAAATATACCCCAGCCGTTACCATTGTTGCCGCATGAATGAGTGCTGATACGGTTGAAGGGCCAGCCATCGATTCAGGTAACCAAACATGAAATGGGAATTGAGCAGATTTAGCCATTGCACCGGCTAGATACAGTAAACAGATCGCACCAATAAGCCATATGTCTATTGGTTGTGATTGTGCTATAGCAAAAATTTGATGTAAGTTGACTGTTTTAAAAACGACAAAAGTCAACATAATCCCGATAGCCAATAACGTATCGCCAATCCGTGTTACTACAAATGCTTTACGACCACTATAAACATTCTGATCTTTGTTATAATAATGCGAAATCAGACTATATGAACATAATCCCATTATTTCCCATCCGGCATACAATAATATCAAATTGTCAGCCATCACAAACATCAACATTCCAGCAACGAATAAATTCAAGTAGCAAAAATATCGACGCTCACCAAAATCTCTACGCATAAATGGCACAGAGAAAAGGTGAATAAGGAATCCAACCCAAGTCGTTACTGACATCATCACTAAAGAAAGCTTATCAACTTTTAAGCCCAAATTAACGTGCCAATCCCCTACTGACATCCACGTCCAAAGCGCTTGATGATAATGAGGGTCAAAATCACTATTAATCCACAGAGCCCCGACTAAAACCGCCGCAATAAAAACGGACATTGTCGCTAATATACCACTCGCTCGAATGGGTATACGCCCACCAAGTATTGTTAATAATAAAGCACTTAATAGCGGTAGTGTGGGAATTAACCATAAGACGTTATCCATCATAGTTCTCCCTTCTTAATCAACGTATCACCCAGTAAATTTAAATTATCAACACGCGTTGTTTTCAAATGCCGGTAGGCCAACATCGACAACATTAATATTACTGAAAGCTCACACCCTGCTGCAATCATTAGAAATAACACCACAATTTGCCCTGCAGGATCATGCCAATATTGACCAGCACCAATGGCGGCAAGTGCAACGCCATTAAGCATGACTTCAATACCCATTAAAATAAAAAGTAATTGCCGACGAATGAGGACAATTAAAAGTCCAATCACAAACATCAACATTGAAAGCGATAAAATAACAAAGACATTCATATTTGCTCCTTAGATGCATCAGTATCATCCACTGTCATCTTCATGTTGGCAGCTAAATAAATAACGGCAACAAGTGCACCTAATAACAAAGTAGAGATAGCTTCAATCGCTATTTTATAATGACCAAAGAGCGCCGAACCAACTGCTTTAGCACTTATCATTTCAATATTATGGCTAGATACAAGAGCAATAGAAGGTTGAATAATTATTCCAGCTTCAATTAACATCACCACCATTAATATCAACGGTAAAATAACGTTTTTATTTACTTTAATTGAAAAACGCTCATTCTCAGGGCTTAGCATAATAAAAAATACAAACAGCACCATAATAGCACCGACATATAATATTAATTGCAACGCTGCCATAAATGGCGCACCGAGTAAGTAAAAAATAACAGCGAGTGCTAACAAAGATGTTGTGAGATATACCGCACCGTGCATTGGCTCTTTAACAAATAATAAGCTACAAGCCGCCAGCAGCATAATAATACTGCTAGCATAAAATATAATATTCCAGATTAACATTGATTTACCTCACCTAATTATGGCAATAATGAATAGACATCAATGGGAGGCTTCTCTTGCTTACCGTCCCCTATTGCCTTTCCTTTAATTGCAACGCCTGCCCGTTGGTAATAATCAAAGTCAGGATGTTTACCTGGACCATCAATTAATAAATCTTCTTTTTGATAAACCATTTTTTCATGGGTATATTTACCCATTTCAAAATCAGTCGTACATTGAATGGATAAAGTAGGACAAGCTTCTTCACACATGCCACAAAAAATACAACGACTAAAATCCAATTCAAATGTTTTCGCATAACGACGTTCGTCATCACGTTCAGAACCTTGAATAGTGATCGCATTTGATGGACAAACAGACGAGCATAAATAGCAAGCAACACAGCGCTCTTCACCCTGTGGATCTTTCGTTAAAACAATACGTCCACGCCACCGTTCAGGAAGATCAGGTTTAACTTCTGGATAGCAAACTGTATCTCGAGGTGCCCATGCGTGTTTTATCGTTGCGCCAAACGCACCGGTAACCTCTTTTAGTATTTTTAATATTTTCATTGTGTTATCTCGATAAATTCAGTTTTTATCACATCCAAAATGCACCAACAATGGCGGTCAGCAAAATATTTACCAATCCTATTGGGAGTAAATATTTCCATCCAAAGACCATCAGTTGGTCATAACGAGTTCGAGGCACACTCGCACGCATCCAAACAAAGAAAAATACTAATAAAAAGGTCTTAAGCACAAACCAACCTACCCCAAGTAAGGGGTAAGTCTCAGCACCCGGCCCATGCCAACCACCGAGGTATAACGTGGTCGTCATTGCACCAACCAAAATTACGCCAAGATATTCACCAAGGAAAAACATCGCAAATGGCATACCACCATACTCAGTGTTAAATCCCGCATTTAGTTCATTTTCAGCTTCTGGCATATCAAAAGGTAAGCGATGAGTTTCGGCAATCCCAGCAATAAAAAACACAATAAAGCCAATGGGTTGCAAAAATATATAAGGGATTGTTTGGTTATCGACAATAGTACTCAAACTAAAACTGCCGGCTAACATCACCACCCCTAATACGGCAATGCCCATTGCTAACTCATAACTAATTAATTGTGCAATAGTTCGAATTGCACCTAACATGGTATATTTCGAATTTGACGCCCAGCCCCCCAGAAACACACCATAAGCATGAATAGAACTCAAGCCGAGTAAGAATAACAGCCCAATATTAAGGTTAGCTGCCCAAGAAATCCCTTGCCCTATAGGCAATAAAGCAAAACTGACTAGAATAGCCACCACGACTAATAATGGCGCGAGAATATAAAGTCGTTTATCTACAAATCCTGGTAGGAAATATTCTTTGGTTAATAATTTTAGTGCATCAGATATCGCTTGAAATAACCCTAACGGGCCAGCTCTATTCGGGCCATAACGATCTTGTAATAACGCTAAACAACGACGTTCAAATAATACCGTATAGCCAGCAACAAGAATCAAACCTAAAATCGTCACAATCATGCCAATGATCATTAGTATCCAATAGCTAAATTCACTCATTAGCCTCTCCTACCATGGCGTCAATCAACTGATCTTGTTTGATCTCATCAACATTCAGACTGGCCTCAATAAAAAGATTCGGGGCTTTCGTTATTTCAAGTGCAGCGCCTATATCAGCAGCTAATGCCGATAAATCTGTTCGTGACAAAGCAACACAATAATCAGCAACTTGTGAATTCACGATCACCATACGATCAAGGCTATTGTCTCCATGTTTAATAAGAACACGATCACCATTTCCCACATTAAGTTGTTCAACTAATACCGACGAAAGATAAACACCCGTCACCGGTTTAATAAGCTGTAATGAATGGGCATGATCGGCAACATATCCTGCACCGTGCCAACGTACTAATGTTGCTTGCGCCGTTTGTGATGGTGCCAAACTAAACCGTCGTTTTCGCTCTTGAGCTGATAATACGATATTTCGTTTAAGTGCTATTAAACGAACTCCCATATCACCCGCAACAGGCACAGACTCAGTAAGCGCTTCAACAAAATCATTAATTTCTCTTCTATCAAAATCAGCCAAATGCTGAATGATCATCTCTGCACTTAATAATGGCTGCTTACGTTTAAACGCCTGTTTAAATGCCTGTAATCGCCCCTCATAATTAATCGTTAAACCATTACGCTCTGGCCATGCGGCAAGAGGAATAACACTATGTGCAAGCTTAATACTTGTCGTGTTTACCTTATCGGCGACGACAATACGCTTCACTTTATGGCGTAAACTTGACCATAAATGTGGCGCATCCCCAAAAGGATCACTACCAACAACCACTAATGTATCTAACTGATCGTTTTTTAATTGTTGTATTAACTGCTGGCATGAATCCGCTTTCGCCATAATAGCTGCAGCCATTGAACCCGCAGCAGGTAAAGCAAGCGTCATTTTAACGCGATCACCCAATACAACAGCCAATGCTGTCATTGCCTCAATCATGCCTACATCAAGTAATTCAGCGACACCAACCACGACAATCGTTTGTGCCTGCTGTGCAGCTAATGCAAACTGATTCGCCCAAATAGTATTCACATCCCGACCGCTACATGCTTGTGCCAATGAAACTAATAACGGCTGCCAGCGAGAAGGTGCACAACAATAATTCATATTCTGTTGATATTTATTAGACGCTGTAACTAAATACGATGGCGCAGAATGAGCAATATAGACCGGTCGATGTTGCTTTATTACCTGTCTCACTGCTAAATCCAACATCGGCGCATGCTCTGTAAGCTCACCTATCACCAACACTAAATCAGCATTTTCAATGTCAGCCACACTAGCAGTAGCAGTATTAGCAGCAACGGCAGCTTTGGTCTGTGCTTCTTGCATTGGAGTAATAAAAGGCGAAAATGGTGCATCAAGCTGTAAAGCAAGTTGTCGTAAAGCAAGATTGGTCAGTAAATCTTCTTCAACTGAACCTAAAATCCCCACTCTTCCTTGTGCCTCGCGTAATACTTCAGCGAGATAGGCCGTTGGCTCAAGCGCTATATTAACCGTCGCTTCTGACATTATTGGCAGTGGCAGCCCATCTTCCAATACTTGTAATGGTCGATCATCAGCCTCTGTGCCATGCGCCCCATAACGACCGCGATCACAGATAAAATAAGGGTTAATCTCTGACTTTTCAGAAGGATGTATACGTCGTAATGTTCCCTCTCTTCCACCTGCGTCAATACTACAACCCACACTGCAACCCGCACAGATAGAAATCGCCTTATCCAACATCCAAGTACGGCTATATTTACGACGATAAACCTTATCGGTAAAAACCCCGGTTGGACAAATACTGACTAAATTGCCTGAAAATGGACTATCAAATGCACCGTCTTCAGTACGTCGAAATAACACATGGCTACTCGATCCCATTACCCCGAAATCATCACCAAGCGCATAATTTTGATAAAAACGCACGCAGCGATAGCAGGTCACGCAGCGATTCATGGTTTGATATACTAAAGGACCAAGCTCTTGATTAGGCATCGTACGCTTTAGCCCATCATAACGACGGTATGCATGACCCACATTAATCGTAGTGTCTTGTAGATGACAATCTCCACCTTCATCACATACTGGACAATCATTAGGGTGATTCGTCATATAAAACTCAATCACACCTTTCTGAATTTGTTTCGCTTTACTACTTTGTGATTTGTAATGTTGACCGTCTTGAGCCGAGACGGTGCACGTCATTACGGTACGAGGACGCTCACCTTCTTTTTGAGGCACCGTTTCCATCGCACAAATTCGACATGATCCCGCAGCACCAAGGGCTGGGTGATAACAAAAATAAGGCATATCAATACCGGCACGACGAGCGGCCTCAAGGACATTATCACCTTGCTGATATTCAATCGGTTTATCATCAATATAAATTATGCCCATGATCCAGCCTCCTCAAGTTTGAGCTCTTGCTGATGAGGACAACATCCTTGGTGAATATGCGCTTCAAAAACAGATTTAAAATGCTTTAAACCCGCCATAATAGGCATTAATGCCCCCGGTGCTAATGCACAGAAGGTATTTGGATAGATGGTGTCACACAGTTCATTTAGTAAATCGAGATCAGCAGTTTTAGCGATACCTAATTCGAATTTTTTAAGAACATGAACTAAATACGGCAAACCATCACGACAAGGCGTACAGTATCCGCACGACTCTCGCGCAAAAAACTCAGTCAGATTAATCATAAAATCAATAGGACAAATCGTATCATCCATAACAATAATACCGCCGGTGCCTAGACGTGATCCCACACTGGCAGGACCATCCCAATCAAGGGCAATATCAAGATGTTCTGGCAACATAAATTGTGTCGATGCGCCACCGGGTAAAAAAGCCACGAGTTGACGATCATCAAGTAAACCACCTGCATGCTCAAAGATCAGTTCTCTGGCGGTTGTTCCTAATGGAAGTTCAAAGAAACCCGGCTTTTTAACTGCACCTGACACTTGATAAATATGGCTACCTGCAGCCTTTCCCTTACCTTGTGATTGAAACCACTCAGCGCCTTTATGTGCTATCCAAGGGATATGGCAAACCGTTTCAACATTATTAACTATCGTCGGTTGTCCCCACAGACCTTTAACGATCGGAAATGGCGGTTTAGAACGTGGATTAGCGCGATAACCTTCTAAGGCATTTAATAGTGCGGTTTCTTCACCACAAATATAACGTCCTGCACTCAAATGAACATCAACATCTAAGTTCCAACCACTGCCCATCACATTATTACCAACTAAACCTGCCGCGCGGGCTTGCTCTACAGCTTGCTCCAACAACATTGCGCCTTGACGGTATTCACCACGAATAAAGACAAATGCCTTATCTGCACCTAATAAATAGCTACTCGCAATAACACCTTCTAAAATGGTGTGTGGGTCACGGTATAATACTTGACGATCTTTAAACGAACCGGGTTCAGATTCATCAAGGTTAACAACTAAATAGACAGGATGCTGAGCCTCCTTATCTAAAAAGCTCCATTTCATTCCAGTTGGAAAGCCACCCCCGCCACAGCCACGTAAACCTGAATTTTTAATTTCTTCGAGTAAAGGCTCTCTTGGCTGACCAATAATTGTAGTTAAACTTTGGTAGCCCCCTGCGGCTTTATATCCTTTAAGATCAAGAGGAACTTGGTGATGAAAATTACGACTAAGTACTAATTCCATTATGCTTCCTCCCCTAACAAACTATCGATAGTTTCAGTTTGAGGAGTAAGTATCGCAATCATGCTACGGTGATGCGGCTTCTTAGCTAATTCCATTTCTTCAGCAGCTAACTGTGACAGTAATATCCGCATTTTTTCAGGCGTAAGCTCACCTTCAACACGATCATCGTTGATCAATGCTGCCGGAGCACGATCACAAAGACCAAGACAAATACTTGGTAATACCGTTACGCTGCCATCATTGGTCATTTCGCCAAGTTCTTTGGTGGTAATATCTCTCGCGGCCGCTAATACGTGTTGTGCTCCCCGTGTATGACAGGAAATACTGTCACATACACGAATGACATTCCGACCAACAGGTCGACGACGTAATAAAGTGTAAAACGTAATAATTTCATCGAGCTGAGTAACCGATAAATGTGTTAATTTACTGACACTATCTAACCCTTCTTTGGTGATATAGCCGTATTTATCTTGAACAAAATACAAACAATAGATAGCCCCTGCCCGCTTTTCTGGATAATGGGCAATATGCGCATTTAAATGCGCAATTTCTTGAACAGTTAGCATGACTTCCTCACATTGGCGACTTTTCATCGACCTATTTTTGCGTCTACGAGAACGTGACTTTTAATTTTTATTATCAGTATCTTGTTGTACTGTTCATTTTTTCTAGCGATCAATATCTGCTAATACATAATCAATTGAGCCAATTAAGCAGATAATATTACTCAGCAAGTCACCCTTAGAGACGGCTTTCACTGATTGGAAGTGAGTAAAAGAAGGTGTTCGAATACGTACGCGATAAGGAAATCCGGTACCAATACTAACGGTATGATAACCAGTGATCCCTTTCGCCGTTTCTGTCGCGGCAAACGTTTCTGCAATAGGAAAATTAAAGCCACGCCCTGTATCAACAAAACTATGGATAAGAGTTTCAATGTCATTAAGTGCATTAGCCTTGCGAGGAAAACCATATTTAGGCACATTATCAGCGAGAATCGGCCCCTCAGGCATACGTTTAGCGGCTTGACGAATAATTTTTAGACTTTCAACGACCTCAGCAATGCGCAACACCGTTCGAGTATAAGCATCACCATCTTGACCAACTGGCACATCAAAATCGTAATTTTCATACCCCATATAAGGAAATTGCTTACGTGCATCAAAATCAATCCCTGTTGCGCGTAAATTAGGGCCCGTTAACCCCCAATCAAGCGCCATCGTCTGGCTATAAACCCCAATCCCTTGTGTACGTAATTTAAAAATCATTGATTTAGTTGTGAGTTTTTCTAAATCTGGCATTAATTTTTCAATTGCATCACACGCCACCATAACTGCAGCATACCAACCCGTAGGTAAATCTTGAGAGACACCACCAATTCTAAAAAAGGCAGGGTGCATACGTCCGCCACAAATGAGTTCAATCACATCAAAGATTTTTTCACGCTCAGTAAAGGCATAAAAAGCAGGTGCCATACCACCGAGGTTATGCGTAATACTGCCAAACCAGACTAAATGACTAGAAATTCGAAATAGTTCACACAACATTACTCGCATAGTTTGCGCGCGCTCAGGCACCACAATGCCCGTCATATTTTCTAAACCAAGTAAGTATGGCAATTCACCTGCCACCCCACCAAGGTAATCAATACGATCGGTATAAGGAATATAGTTATGAAAAGTATGTCGCTCAGCTAGCTTTTCTGCGCCTCGATGGTGAAAACCAATCTCTTGATCAAGCTCAACAATTCGTTCTCCCTTCATCTTAACTTTTAGACGAATTACCCCATCAGTCCCTGGGTGGTTAGGTCCGATATTCAAGATCATCTCACCATCATTTTGTGGCTCTTGAATATTGTAAGACTGCATCACCCTATTAAAGTCGTCACCTTTAAGATCAAAAGGCTCATCCATTAATGTTGCGCGTGCAGGGTATGTTTTCCGTAGTGGATGACCTTGCCAAAAATCAAACGTGAGAATACGGCGTAAATCTGGATGACCCGCAAATTTAATGCCAAACATGTCATACACTTCACGTTCATACCAATTCGCATTTGGCCATATATCTACAATTGAAGGCACAGCAATTGAATCATTATCAATATGAGTACGTATTGATATAAACTGATTCGTTGAAATACTCAGTAAATGATAAAAAACCGTAAATCCACCACCACGCTCAGTTTCATCAATAGCAGATAAATCAAACAATATTTCAAACGTTAACGTTGATTCTGTTTTTAAATAGTTAAACAACCCAATTAACTGAGAACCACCAACATGATAGCTATCAATACCTACAACAGCGTGAGGTAAAACATCAACACCAAAACGTGACACCAATACTTGAGATAATTGTGAGTCCATTTATTCAACCCTCAAGCCTAGTGGTTGGCGATTTTTCTGTAAAATAGAAATGGGATTCGCTTTCACATAATCTTGTAACATGATCAAACCTTCGAGCAGTGCATCTGGTCGAGGTGGACAACCCGGTATGTAAACATCCACCGGTAAAATTTTATCAATACCTTGCACAACACTATAAATATCGTACATGCCACCAGAGTTAGAACACGACCCCATTGATATCACCCATTTAGGCTCTAACATTTGATCATAAATGTGCTTCATTAGTGGCGCCATTTTCACAAAACAAGTACCCGCAGTAATCAAGACATCACTTTGTCGCGGTGAGCCACGTAATACCTCTGAACCAAAACGAGCCATATCATAACGTGGTGTAGCTGCCGTCATCATTTCAACAAAGCAACAAGAAGTACCAAAGTTATAAGGCCAAAGAGAATACTTACGACTATAAGCAACAAGCTCGTCAACTTTACCGATAACATTCGTCATCAAATTATTACTTTTATTCGCTTGAGAATTATCTCGATTATTTACTGGAATAATGTCACTCATAATTCAAATGCTCCAACTTTAAATACTCCCTTACGCAACATATATACAAGTCCTAACAAAAGAATCGTTATAAATAAAACAGCGGTAATTACCCCTGAAATCCCCAACGTCCAATAATCCACCCCCCAAGCTAATAAAATGGCTGCCTCTAATTCAAAAATAAGAAACGCAACAGCAATTAAGTAATAACTAATAGAAAAATTATGCTTCGCCACACTTGAAGAAAAAAGACCACACTCAAAAGGTTGCTCATTTTCATAATGGCGATTAAATCCACCAATTAATTTACTGGCTATTAAGATAGCGCCAATAACACCAATAACGAGTAACGTGAAAATACCGATTATAAGCCCTGGACTAAAACTACTCACATTCAAAACCCCATAATCATTATCAATTTCAATACCGATTAAATCACTGGTATTTATAAAACTCATATTCCATATCTTTATTAATACTATAATTAAACCACACGACAACAATAATACTTAATTTTTCACAATAATAAGAAAAACATCACACAATATTAACTATTACATATACCAATTTCTTAGACATAGATCTCATTATTTCGACAACGCAAATATGAACTTTCAATGCAAATATGATCTTCCAATGAAAAATATTGACTTAAATAAATAATAAACAGTCACTAAAACAAATAAAAACAAATAGTTAATTTCATTTAAATAAAGAAAAAATAATAGATATTTTTATATGGGGATTATAGAAGGCGTATCTGAATAGCAAATGTTAATAGAAAAGAAAAAAGCTCTTTAAATATAAAGAGCTTTAGAATATTAAAGATATAATTAAAAATTAATATAATTAGTACTGAGAATTAACCACAACTTCTTCACCATAAATACCATTTTTAGCAATTGGGCGATTGGTTGAGTTTGCGGCGCGCATTACACGAATACCAATAGCTCCAGCATCACGTGCAGCGGTAATATCACCATCAGAGTCACCATAGTAAACTTTAATGTTATCTGCTTTTATATACGGCGTTTTAGTATTGGTTGTTTTACTTGAACCGGCAAAAATAACTTTGTGCATATTTTTAATGCCAAAGACATCTTTTAAATATTGAGTCGTAATTTCACATTTTGATGGATCACGCCCAGTAATAAAGTAAATTTCATCACCGCGCTTTTGGTGCATTGCGATTAGTTCTTTACCGATTTGTTTCGGCATACTAAATTTATCCCAATCACAATTCATTTTATCCCAGAATTTCTGATCTTTTAAATAGCTAAAACTGTTTGGAGAAAAGACTTGTTTGCCACGATAGAAACCAGGAGAACTAAATAATACCGTATCATCAATATCAAAACCAACAGCCATTGGTGGCTTACCTTTAAGCTGCTGAGCAATTTGATCAACGGTTACCCAATGCACACTCTTCGGTTGGCCCATTTGGGTTAACTGAATTGTACTATAACCTGTCTCTGTCGCAGGGACTTTGGGCTCAGCCATAACAGAGCTAGAAACAAGACTTAAAGCCAGTAAAGAAGAGAGAGTAATTGCTGTAAATGTCTTTTTCATTTTAGAATAAATCATCAAAAAAATTGAATGAATAATCTAACCATTCATCCCTACAGATAAAGTGACAATTATCACATTGAATAATTATTTATATGAAATATAAGATCTATAAAAAATAAACGCAGAAAATAACACTCAATAATATTAAACACATTTATAATAATATAACCGTCGATATGTCTTACAATAATTAATAACTAACATTTTACAGAAACATGTTGAACTATTTTATTCTACTATTACTCTAAACAATAAATATTTATAGTGATTAATAATAATGATTAACAATACAATGAAAAAACTACTTCTACCTATTATACTGGGTGCATTGCTTACTGGTTGTAATGAAACAGCAACGGTTAACAGCGGTGGTGAGTTTACAGCTCAGCAAAAAGCCCAAATTGAACAAATTGCTAGCCAATATATTATTAGCCATCCCGATGTGTTAGTAAAAGCCTCTCAAACATTGCAACAGCAACAAATGCAAGCACAACAAAGTGACGCTAAACAAGCTGTTATTACTAATGCTAATCAACTTTTAAACGATAAAACGACACCGTTTATTGGTCCTAAAGACGCAAAAGTCAATGTGATTGAATTCTTTGATTATCAATGTGTGTTCTGTTCTAAAATTGCTGATACCGTTAAGCAATTAGAAGCTAAAAACCCAGATGTGAAATTCATCTTTAAAGAAACACCAATTTTCGCATCGCGCTGGGAAGCTTCAAAATATGCTGCCGACATGGGTAACTGGATCTACCAACAAAAAGGTGGAGCAGTTTACGCTAAATACCATAATGCAGTATTTGCAACCGGTAAAGATGAAGGTAAGTTAACCAAAAAAGATATTAATACTATCGCAACCAGCATTGGTATTGATGTCTCGAAGTTTGATGCTAATAATACGTTTATGAATAATTTTGAATTATTTAGCAAATTAGGCTTCCAAGGAACACCTGCATTGATCGTGATGCCAAGCAGCAATATCACAACAGATAATGTAACTATTATTAATGGTTATAATCCTGAAGCGCTTACGAAAGCAATCAGTGATCTAAAAGCCAGCACTAAGTAATCTGCATGCTAAAATAATAAAACACAACAAGACTTGGTATTATGTCTTGTTGTGTTGTTAGCATATCGACCAGTGTCGATTAGTAATACTGAAACATCTGCTGTACTTCTTTGTAATTTTTGGTCTGTGTTAACGATAGCATTAATAAAATACGCGCTTTTTGTGGATTAAGTGTGCCTGAAGCTACAAAACCATATTTTGCATCATCAATTTCAGCAGCCAGTGTTGTAGAGCCTGTAGGTACTCGCGAACTACGCACGACCATCGTCCCTTCTTTACTTGCCTTTGCTAACTCATCAAAAATGGCTTTATACATATTACCGTTGCCCACTCCTGCACTGACGATTCCATCAAACTTAGCATTAACTAGCGCTGTTACGGGTAATGCTGATGCATTTGAATAGTTATAGACAATCCCTACTTTAGGTAAGTTAGTTAATTTTGACACATCGAAATGGGTTGCCGTTGTATGGTGACGCTCCGGCGTACGTTGATAAATAACATCACTATTATGAATATAACCTAGTGGTCCAAAATTCGGGGATTGAAAGGTATCAACAGCCGTCGTATTGGTTTTCGTTACATCACGGGCATCTAACACGGTATCGTTCATCGCTAACAATACTCCGCGTCCTTTTGAATCTTCATCAGCAGCAGTAACAACGGCATTATATAAATTAGCAGGGCCATCAGCACTGACTGCTGTTGATGGACGCATTGAGCCAACAAGTACTACAGGTTTATCACTTTTAATTGTAAGATCAAGAAAATAAGCTGTTTCTTCCATGGTATCCGTACCATGTGTTACCACCACACCATCAACATCATCTTGGGCTAATAATGCATTGATACGTTTAGATAAAGTCAGCCACACTTGATCATTCATATCTTGAGAGCCAATATTAACCACTTGCTCACCACTAACATCTGCAATTTTAGTCATTGCTGGGACGGCTTGAATTAATGATTCAATCCCAACTTGACCCGACGTATACGAAGATTCAGTCGCTGACTGTCCAGCACCTGCAATTGTGCCTCCCGTTGCTAAAATTTTAATATTGGGTAAATCATCAGCAGCGATAGCTAACGAACTCACACATAAACCAGCTATTAGCATACCAACACGGATAGGATTGTTATTCATCACTCACACCATAAGTCATATTGTTAATATTTATTTATGGTATGGATAATATTATTAATAGGATAATTTATTGCGCTTAATGTCACTGTTTATACACAATCATAGTGACCACAATCACACAACAGTAACTGCAACTAAAAATAGCAACAAAGCAGAACACTTACATAACAATTGGTTATTGCTAATGTATTCCCTTAATAAACATCTTCAGATACGTTGTGAATTAATAAGATATTTATGCAATAGTCGTCATGGGATCAACATTATAATAATCACTTTGGCACTCATCTCCCACGGTAGTACTAATATACTGTTGCACCATATCAATGGTATCCGCTTCCCATAAGCACTGAAAATACCCCTCTTCTATATAGACAAATGTTGAATGCAATATCATCTTATTCGGTAAATTTCTCTCAAAGACAGCAATCTCATTCACGTTGTGTTTCAAGTTAAGAAGCTGATGTTGGCTCGCATAAAACATAAACCGCACACCTATAAAAATAATCATACTAATCAGTATAGACACAAAACAGACGATATCTTCTTCATATAAAAGAACGCTGTTCAACGATTATTATCAACACATCTTAATTTGCAGCTCAAATAACCGCGGCCTTACATTATTTAGCCATTTTTACTAATAACACTAAATCGCATAATTATTTATATGTTAGCAATTATTAATAAAAGTTTTTTAACTTACACTTATAGGTCGATATTTGACCGATACAGTGATTTTTATTCAATTTACAACCGTAAGGTTTCTAGGTGTCACATTTTATAAGGGGTTAACATGCGTTTTACTGTATCCTATCAATCTTTTATATGCTTGCCGCTATAATGCGACCAGCTGAACAAATGCTCCTTACTTAGACATTTTTATGCATTTTAACCAAAATATACCAGTACGCTTCCCTAAAGGGATTTTCGCAATGTGGAGTGTTTATAGCTTCACAGGTGCCGCTATTCTTGCTTCAATCGTGTTTTCACTGTTGTTGTTTTTATCCATTGATGATGACCCACTAATGAAATTTCTCTTTGGTGGCTTAGCTGTCATTTTTGAATTGGGTAAATTCTTTGCATGGTACGAAGTTGGAGAACGCAAAGCGCGCCGTAATTATAGTGGCACTTTTACCGCATTTACGTTTTATGCAGTGTTAGCCGCTATTTCTATTGGTGGCTCCGTGGGTGGTATTAATAGCGCAACCAATAAAGCACACAGTGAAGCAAATGTGCAGCAAAGCAAAATCAATGCGTTTAATATGCAGATTCAAGCTATTGAAAAACAAATTGATCTCAATAATGTTGCCGCCGAAAAATACATCCAAATGGAGCGTATTGCTTCTGGTGTGACACGTATCCAGAAAGAAAATGAAGCACTACGTAAACAACAGCAACAAATCGCGATTGAACGAGATACAACGCCAATCGTCGGTCAAGGCTCAGTACTTGGATTGATTGATAGTCTGGCGACAACATTCAATGTCAGTAACCAATCAGCTCAACTTGGCTTGGTTATTTTCTTGTCAGTATTACTGGATTTCTTTGCTGCCTTTTTTGTGGGTCTGATTGGTGAAGAGAACCGTTTCCGTTACCAGTTTAAACGCCAACAACACTTGTCCCTAAATGGCTATAATATGCTCGACCAACCACAATTATTAAGCCATTTTGACCCATCATCGGTAGGAACATCATCAATCACTACGAACGATGAGACTGACGAAATTATTATTGAAGAAGTTGAACCAGAGCCACCGAAGACAATCTATGAACAAGCACTTGAAGCACTAACAAAAAATCAGGTTAATTGCAGTAAGCGCGCCGTAAGCCAATTACTCAAATTAACAGCCGATGAAGTCGATGCTATTTTCCATCAACTGCTTGATCAAGGTATTGTAAGTAAAAAACCTAATAACCATTATCAATGGCATGGTGTAGATACAGTAGCAAGTTAATCGCTTAATTTAGCGTCTTACTAAGCCCAAAATAGTGCTGCTATTTTGGGTTTTTTTGTCCCTCAAAGGTGTCAACAATGACATCTAATTGATTAATAATTCTCAATTGGTATCCCTTATGGTCAAAATTAATCATTCGCTTATTTATCTCAAGCATAAATTTATAAATGGGGGTAGAATCGCCACACTTTTTTCAGAAACATGTTTTCTAATGATTACTTTAAGTCGTCTTAAGCAACTTTGCACCCATTCATTTATTGCCGTAAGTACCTTAACGCTGATTGGCTGTGCACAGCCATTATCAACAGTAAAAACAGAAACATACAGTAATGTTGATAACTTCAATACCACCTTGCATCAGAAGGTATTACCTTATACTCAAGCTAACCCTAACAAAACTGCTTTTTACCCTCTCGGTGATGGACAGGCAGCGCTACTTGCTCGCTTAGCGATTATTGAAAGCGCTCAAAAAACGGTCGATGTGCAATATTATATCTACCGTGATGATGCAACCAGTAACTTACTGACTTGGTATTTATATCAAGCTGCAGAACGAGGTGTTCGAGTACGTCTACTATTAGATGATATGCAAAATCGTGATGACCAAGCATTGGCAAATTTATCTGCTCATCCCAATGTAGAAGTGCGTTTATTTAATACCTTTGGTAATCGTAGTTTTAAACCACTCGGTTTTGTCACTGATTTTGACCGCTTAAACCGCCGTATGCACAATAAGTCGATCATTGCAGATGGCGTCTTTGCGATCACTGGAGGACGTAATATTGGTGATGAATATTTCTCTGCGAATGATAATGTTGAATTCGGGGATTTTGACTTGTTAATGATGGGTAAGATTATTCCTCAAGTATCACGCCAATTTGATGAATATTGGAACAGTAAACCTGCAACGCCAATTGAAGCGCTTGTCACTGAAGCTCATTTGCCAACTGCTGACCAGTTACAACAATGGAAAAAAGCACAAAAAAAATATTTAAAATCTGATTATGCTCGTTCATTAAAACAGCACCCATTGGCAAAAAAATTATCCAATCAAACATTGCCGTTTTATTGGGCTGATGCCGAGCTAATTTATGATACGCCTTATAAAGTAAAAAATAGCCAAGATGATTTATTGCTGCATCATTTATCAGCAATGATCAACAAAGCAAAAACAGATTTTTTATTGATTTCACCGTATTTTGTACCCACAGAAGTTGGCGTAAAAGAACTGGTGAAAGCGGCTAAACGTGGCTTAAATATTACCATCGTCACAAATTCACTTGCGTCTAATGATGTATTTGCCGTACATGGCTGGTATGCCAAATACCGCAAAGAAATGCTAGAAAATGGGATCAAGCTGTATGAAATCAAGATCGATCCAAAAATAAAGAAAAAGCATTCATGGTTGGGCAATTCTCGTTCAAGTTTACACGCTAAAACATTTATTATTGATCACAGAAAAGTATTTGTGGGCTCTTTCAATTTTGACCCACGCTCAGCCTACCTGAATACTGAACTGGGTGTCATTGTTGATTCGAAACCATTCTCTGATATTTTTTATGCCGATTTGGACCACTTATTAGAAAAAAGTGCCTACCGTTTATCATTAGATAAGCACAATGACATTGTTTGGACTGATGATACCAATGGTAAGCAATTTCATTCAGAACCTGATAGCGGTACGATGCTAAAAATGGGCGCATGGCTTGCTGGTACGTTACCAATAGAAAAGCACCTTTAAAAAAAAGCCCTTGATGACCAAATATGATCATCAAGGGCTTTTATGCATAAACAGGACTTAATTAGCCTTGGCTACGCAACGCTGTTTTTTTAGATGCATGCTTTTCAATGTATTCGATAATCATACCAGCAATATCTTTGCCAGTTGCTTTTTCGATACCTTCAAGACCTGGCGATGAGTTAACTTCCATCACTAGAGGACCACGCTCAGAACGCAGTAAATCAACACCAGCAACACTTAATCCCATGATTTTTGCAGCAGCAACCGCTGTCTTACGCTCTTCAGGAGTAATTTTAACCAATGCTGCACTACCACCGCGGTGAAGGTTAGAACGGAATTCACCTTCTGCACCTTGACGTTTCATTGCTGCGATCACTTTATCACCGATCACGAAACAACGAATATCCGCACCACCTGCTTCTTTAATGTATTCTTGCACCATGATATTCGCTTTTAAGCCCATGAATGCTTCAATAACACTTTCAGCCGCTTTACGCGTTTCAGCAAGCACAACACCAATACCTTGGGTGCCTTCAAGCAGTTTAATGACTACAGGTGCACCACCCACCATATCGAGTAGATCTTTAACATCATCAGGCTTGCTTGCAAAACCAGTCACTGGCATACCGATACATTTACGTGATAACAACTGCATAGAACGCAGTTTATCGCGTGAACGACTGATCGCAATAGATTCATTAACAGCATAAACACCCATCATTTCAAATTGGCGTAATACCGCTGTACCATAAAATGTTACAGATGCACCGATACGAGGAATAACCGCATCAAAATCCACTAAATCTTCACCTTTAAAGTGAATCGATGGTTTTTGTGAGTTAATGTTCATATAGCAACGAAGTGCATCAATCACCTTGATTTCATGGCCACGTTGCTCTGCCGCTTCAATAAGGCGAGACGTTGAATACAATGACTGATTACGAGATAAGATACCGATTTTCATTACTATTACTTTTCCTTGCTTTGAATGAGGTAAGAGGCTTCTGGATCAACAATGATACGACCATGCATGGAGGTTCGTCCAAGCAACATACGAAATGCCATATTGTCACGGCTTGTTAACGATATTTCGATTGGCCATCGTTGACCATTAAAATCAATGGTTGAAACAATAAAGTAGCGCAATTGTTCATCGCCACCAGAGTTTCTCACAACACGTTTGTCTGCTACTTTAGCCATACAAACCTGTTCAATATCAGTATTATTGTGAATCGGATGCAGCCAAAATTTCACCCATAATTCATCATTTTGAGTAAACTCTTCAATTTTGAATGTATGAAGACAAGAACTACGTGCTCCTGTATCAATTTTCACATGGATATCATCGACACCAAGATCAGGTAAAGCGGCAACTTCGCGCCAACCAACAATAAATTTATTATTTTTATTCACAATTGTTTCTTTATTAATCATTACAATAACCCAAACTTCCTTAACAGCTAACGAAGGTAATTCATAGAACACAGTACACATAACTGAAACCAATGATTTCTGGCTATAAATAGCGGTGATACTTTAATTAAACTGTTATCAATACATAAGGAAATCATTAACTAGCTGAGCACTGAATTGACCTGAATCAGTGCCAATAACGGTGGTAAAATCACCATTAGATGACTGTTTTTTAGTATCATCGTGCTATATATTACCACATATTAGCCATATAAGATTGTTTATTCATGTCATTAAGCAATAAGTTTCAACATGATAAGAGTGGTTAACCCTTCTTTATACCTAATAAGGTCACAAAAACAAGGTGATTACTCTAATTTCAGTACCATAAAATTCAATGCCAACAAAATACTTGTCTATAAAAAGCTAATTTTTGATTCTTCCCGATAAAAATTAACGGATTGTCAATCCTCTTTAAATAGTTTCAGTTACAATCTTTACCTATACGACACTGTCATCATTAATCAATAAGAATTTATAAACATGTCAGAACTAAAACAGCAATTATTATTACTTGGCATGGCCAACTTACCTATTGATGCAACAACCCAGCAGCAATTAGAACAATTTATTTCCGCGTCATCTGCACATTTTGATCATATACGCCAACAACGTCCAAATAGTACATTACTTAATTTATTACTTGGTTTTATGACGTTACACCACCAACAAGCACATCAACAATGGTTAAATCAACGCGCTGCTGCAACAAAAATGAACGCTATTTTTAGCGCTACGCTTGGTGACGATCATGCCAACAATTTTACCCATCAAGATCAACATTATCTGCTTGCTTTAACGCATTTATGGTTAATGGTACAGGGAGCTTCAGGGATTGATTACAGTTATAGCAACGAACAAGCTGAAATCCAAAGTCGCAATATCATTAACAATGAAAATACCGTATCACCTATACAGCTTAACACCAAAGTAGACTCACTCCGATGCCAATTTATGCAATCATACTACTTAGGAAAAAACCATCATAATGTGAATTTCAGCACTCGCATCAAGCAACTGTTCAGAAAACTATAACAGTGTTATATCTTATAACTTAAAAATGACATCAACCCTGTTCTTTAGCGTACTACTGACTTGTTCTAACTTCATAAATTACCGACAATGTAATAGAATTTTATTTTATGAAATAACATCTGCTACTTGTCGGTCTCATACTTAACACTATAAAGACCCATATTTTTAACGCAGATAGTACCGTGGTTCAACACAAAGAATTATATATCGAATAACGTATAACATTGCCGCATTCGTCATCATTATGCGTTGTTTATTTGGAGCTCTAGATTGAAAAAGTTATACCAATATCTCAATGTAACTGTTGCCTTACTCACAACCTTGTTTGGCATCACCTTTGCATCAATAGCAATAGCCTCACCACAATACACAACAGGTTGGGTTCAAAATCCTCAGCACCCACCCGTTGAAGTGAGACTAATGCTTACCGGGCAAAAAGATCTGGCTAAACACACAGTTCAGGGATTGCTAGAAGTAAAACTTGATACAAATTGGAAAACCTATTGGCGTTCACCCGGTGAAGGCGGTGTCGCACCCTCAATAAATTGGGACATGTCATCTAATATTGCCAAGGTTGATTGGCAGTGGCCTTTACCTAAACGTCATGACTTTTTAGGCGTTGAAACCCTTGGCTACAAACATGATGTTATTTTCCCACTTTCTATTCATATAAAAGACATGAATAAGCCAGTATTTCTCTCTGGTAAATTAACTATGTCATCATGTACTAGTATTTGTGTTCTTACCGATTACGAACTTTCATTTGATTTCACTCCAAATAAGTTAATGCCATCGACAGAAGCAATGTTTTTGTATAACAAAGGTGAAAGTCAGGTCCCGAAATCATCACCCACTGTTACGTTAAATACGCTTTCTTATAATAAAGCAGAAAAAAAAGTAACCGTCGTTGCAACCAATACCACCGGATGGCAGCAGCCCGATGTAATTCTTGATGGTGATACGCAAGCAGCTAAAGATACCTCATTTTTAAAACCAACCACGATCATAAAAGGTAATACACTTTACGCCACTCTGCCTGTAACAAGTTGGTTTGGCACACCAAAACTTGTTGGCCAACCACTGCATGTAACTATTGGTGATCATGATCTTGCGATTGAAATAACGGCAAAAGCAACAGATACACCAGTTAGTATTCCAAACACAACGAATAATCTACTGAAAATTATAGGCTTAGCCCTAATTGGCGGTCTTATTCTTAATATTATGCCGTGCGTATTACCCGTATTAGGCATGAAATTAAGCAGTGTTATTTCTGCCCAAGGATTAGCCCGTCGCCAAATTCGAACCCAGTTCTTAGCATCGGCAGCAGGGATCATTGTTTCCTTTTGGTTATTAGCTTCATTTCTGACTGCAATGAAATTATCAGGTCAAGCACTTGGATGGGGCATTCAATTCCAAAGCCCATGGTTTATTGGTGCAATGATTGCTATCACCGTACTATTTGGTGCCAATATGCTGGGCTTGTTTGAAATTCGTCTTTCAAGTAATACCAATACTTGGTTAGCAACCAAAGGTGATAATTCTCACTTAGGTCATTTCATTCAGGGCATGTTTGCGACTCTACTGGCAACGCCTTGTAGTGCCCCATTCTTAGGCACTGCCGTTGCGTTTGCATTAGGTGCCAATTTAGTGACTCTGTTTGCTATTTTTACCGCGCTTGCAATTGGTATGGCAGCACCGTGGTTACTGATTGCGCTTTTCCCACAATTAGCAACATTAATGCCTAAACCTGGTTTATGGATGGATCGGGTTAAAACACTGTTCGGCTTAATGATGCTAGCAACGTCAGTGTGGCTATTAAGCTTAATGACCAGTTTCTTCAGTGGTAATGTCGTATGGGGACTAGGCGCAGTTATCTTAGTCATCATTTTATGGCTAATCGGGCGTAAGAAAGGACGTAAAACCGTTATTATTACGCTGGCTGTGATGTTATTAGGCGTAGCTGCTAGTTTATTTACTGGTAGCTTAACTGCCAATAAATGGGCAACGCCATTACCGCCCGATCATCATTGGATCCCATTAGATACTGCGAAAATAGCAACCGAAGTAGCACAAGGAAAAACCGTATTTGTCGATGTTACTGCGCAATGGTGTATTACTTGTAAAGCCAACAAAATGGGCGTTATTTTACAAGAGCCGGTATATTCAGCTTTAGATAATAAAAATATCGTTTTAATGCGTGGTGATTGGACAAAACCTTCAGATTACGTGACTGGCTTTTTACAATCTTATGGGCGTTTTGGTGTACCATTTAATATCGTCTACGGCCCTAATGCACCAAAAGGTATTGAATTACCCGTTATATTATCCAGCGATAGTGTGCTTAATGCACTCAAAAAAGCAGGTAAATAATGTCATCAAATACTCATCAACCCCCTCGCCGAAAATGGCGAGGGTGGCTCAAAAGCATTATTATTTTTATGATTATGTTTACGGTAGCGACGACAGCATTAGAAGCATGGCGCAATCGTCATTTAAATCAAATGCAAATATCAGCAACTCAACCTGCTTTTACGACCATTGATGGACAACAGATTAATATCTTTAAAGATAGCTATGATCAAACCGTACTAGTGTATGTATGGGCGACATGGTGTGGTAGCTGTAAAGTAGTATCTCCTATGATTAATTGGCTGAATAACCAACCCTGGTTAAATACCAAAATAGTCACCATCGCAATGCGATCGGGTGATGATCGTCGCTTACATGCTTATCTCAATATGAAAGGTTATGATTTTCCAGTAGTAAATGATAATAGCAACGTATTAACCCACCAGTGGAAACTCTCAAGAGCACCGACTATTTTGATCATTAAAAAAGGTAAAATACAAGCAACAACCGCTGGCTTGGTGACACCACCAGGATTATTAGCCCGCTTAGCCTGGGTTGATATGAAATAATAAAAAACCCAGCTAAATAGCT
>SAMEA5043655__coassemble_29_pt1 | contig 41243 bp, 43 predicted proteins | sample SAMEA5043655__metabat2_low_PE_001 | metagenome-assembled genome bin SAMEA5043655 (sample SAMEA5043655) | Gadus morhua
TCGCTACTTATACGTCTTTGCTTTGCTCGACTTCTAGCTGCATGAGCATTAAGTCTTCGCCATCTAAAACATGAGTGCGATTACTACCGCAATGCTGACAAATAATACTGCGCTCGGTGTGAATAGTTTCCAGTCCGCATTCGAGGCAGGATAACACCAGCGGCTGAATATTCATTTCAAACTCAGCATCATGGCAGATGCCTTCCAGCTTAAAGGTCTGAAAAGCGGTTTCAAGTAAGGCAGGTTCTACCCCACTTAAAATGCCGACTTTAATCGCAACACGGGTAACTTTATCTGCATTGTTATCACGAGCATGTTGTTCGCATTGTTCGATTAAAGCACCAACAATGGAATACTCGTGCATTAACAGATCCTCGGTAATAATTCACCTTGAGGAAGGTCAAGATAACGACGACTGCCCCAACCACTAGTTAGAATTACGCGACCAGTATGATCATTATTAACTGAACCAATCACACAGGCGTTTTCACATGCCGCAAAGGCTTCAAGAACCTCTAATGCCTTTTGCGCTTGTGCTTGAGGCAATGCAATAATGAACGTGCCTTCGTTGGCTAAATCAAACGGTTCAAACCCGTATAATTCACATAGGCCACGCACTTCTTCACTGACAGGTACATCATCTTCAACAAGACTAATGCCCACATCAGAGGCTTGTACCCACTCGTTTAATACCGCAGATAAACCGCCACGGGTTGCATCACGCATTGCATGAATATCAAGCCCAGCCGCAATTAATGCTTCAACCGCAGGCCATAAGGTATTGCAATCACTGATAAGCTCAGATTCAAGGGTTAAGCCTTCACGCGCCATTAAAATAGCTGCGCCATGACGACCTACATCACGCGAAACAATAATTGCATCACCATCAGCAAGATTACGGACTGAAATGCCTGTTTGCATGATTTTACCAACACCGGTGGTATTGATAAAAATACCGTCAGCACAGCCTTTAGGTACCACTTTGGTATCACCACAAACGATCTTAGCACCTGAAATGCTTAACTCGTTAGCCATACTATGAACGATAGTTTTAAGCTTATCGATTTCAAACCCTTCTTCGATAATCACGCTACAACTTAAATATTGCGGCTGTGCGCCCATCATCGCTAAGTCATTCACAGTGCCTGCAATGGCTAATTTACCAATGTTACCACCAGCAAAAAACAACGGTGACACTGTAAATGAATCAGTCGTAAAGGCGGTTTTACCTTCAAGGGTTAATACCGCAGCATCTTCTTCACTACGTAAAATGGCATTATCAAACGCTTTAAAGAATAAGCCTTTAATCAGCTTATTCATTTCCTGACCACCGCCACCGTGGCTTAATTGAATGGATTTTGTAGTCGATAATGCAGAAAAATCTTGTTCACTCATTTTACACCTCGGTAACGGAAATACGCATTACACGCACCTTCTGAACTCACCATGCAACTGCCAAGTGGCGTTTGTGGCGTACAACCACGGCCAAAGACTTTACAATCTTTTGGCTTTGCTAATCCACGCAAAATATCACCACACTGACAGGCTTTATGATCATCAATCGGTGTCATTGGCAAGCAATCAGCAAATTTAATTTCAGCATCACGATGACGGTATTTTTCATTCAACTGTAATGCAGAATTAGCAATCGGCCCTAAACCACGCCAGCGGAAACTATCACGAATATCAAAGCAACGTTTAACCGCAGCTTGAGCAACCGTATTACCCTCTTCCGTTACAGCGCGTGTGTATTGCACATCGAGTTCAGCAATACCCGCTACTCTTTGCTTGGTTAAGCGCAGAATAGATTCCATCACATCAACCGGTTCAAACCCTGCCACAACAACGGGAGTTTGATACTTTTCAACCACTGTACGATAAATTTTAGCGCCTTCAATCACGCTTACATGCGAAGGACCAATAAAGGCATTAACCTTAACCGCAGGATCAGCCATTACCACATCAATCGCAGGTGGAACTAAAACGTGGTTGATATGGAAGTAAAGGTTATTGACCTGACGTTGCTCGGCTAATTCAATCAAAATCGCCGTCATTGGGGTTGAGGTTTCAAAACCAATCGCAAAGAAAACCACGTCTTTATCTGGGTTATCAAGGGCAATAGTTAAGCAATCAAGCGGATCATAAATTGGTCGAATATCACAGCCTTTAGCGCGATATTGTGCCAAGCTGCCTTTTGAACCAGGGACACGGATCATATCGCCCAATGTCACTAATATCACATTAGGCTGACACGCTAATGCCGCAGCATGATCAATACGCTCTTTAGGCATCACACACACAGGACAACCCGGACCATGAATAAAATCAATGTTGTCGGGTAATAGCTGCTTCAAACCATACTTCATAATGGTGTGAGTATGACCGCCACACACTTCCATGACTTGCATTGGTTCTGGTAGATCAACCGCAAGTTGCTTAATTTGTTCAGCTAAATTTAATACTGTATCGGCATCACGAAAGCCCTCATACAGTTTTTTTAGATCGAAACTCATATTGGAAGTGGCCCTGATTCATCCATAATAAACTGATACATTTCAAGACTTTCTTGTGCATCTTTGTCATCGATTTTGCTCATGACAAAACCGATATGAACTAATACATACTCACCAAGAACAAGCGGGTCCATTAATAAATGGCAGCTTACGCGACGCTTTACGCCCATGGTATCCACTGTGACTGTATTATCTTCGTGAATTTCTACAACCTGAGAGGGAATCGATAAACACATAATTACGCTTCCTGTAAACGAAGATTAGCGGTTAACCATTTAACTAAAGGCGCAAAAGTTGCTTCATCTTTAGTTGATAACGTGATCACTTCGATATTAGGATTTAGTTTTTTCAGCTGTGCTTTCGCTTCTTCAATGCTGAAATCAAAATACGGCAATAAATCACATTTGGTAATTAATACCACATCAGCACGACGGAACATCACTGGGTATTTTTCAATTTTGTCGTCACCTTCTGGAACAGAAACCAAGACAATATTTTTATGGGTGCCCACATCATAGCTTGCAGGACAAACCAAGTTACCTACGTTTTCAACAAAGCAAATATCAAGATTTTTAAGATCAACATGGTGTAATGCACCATGAACCATAAAGGCATCAAGGTGACATGCAGAACCCGTTTGAATTTGGTAAGCATCAATACCATGCGCTTTTAGGCGATCAGCATCACGTGAGGTTTCTAAATCACCCTCAATCACGGCATATTTTAAATCAGTATGCTGGTGTAAGTGCTCAAGCAATGTGGTTTTACCGCTACCAGGGCTACTCATCAAATTAAATGCCGTCACATTTTGTGCTTCAAAATGAGCACGATTATGCGCAGCTTCCACATCATTCTTATCTAGAATTTTATGAATAACTGATAATGTTTTTTTATCATTTAATTGTGGATTTGCTTGTAATTGATGGTGATGGTGATCACCTCTAGGCAATGAACAACCGCAATCTTGGCACATATGAACTCCAGCAGAAGGGACTTCTATCTATTGTATTACTCAACCGCGAGTATAAACACAAGATAAAATAAAAGAGGACTCAGTTCAGGTTATGAAACACTCAAATTCTGAGAATTATGAATGATGATTATCTATACTTTAAAAGAATAATGCAATTTGTGTGATAATTTATTTTGCGGATCATTAGATTGACATTATATATATACCCCCCTTCCCGACTAACTGATAAAATAGATGCTTCTACAATTCAGTTTAGCTTCAGGCTTCATGACACTGATCTGACATAAGAGCAGATCAGGACGCGTATGTTATGCCATAAGCACTTCAAGATTAATCATGCTGAGATTTGCTATTGTGCTCTCTCACGCTTTCTTGAATAGTAATGTTATTCATTGAAAAAAAAAGAGAAACCATAATGCATACAAAAACATCTAGCTTAAAAACCAAGCTTCTTAAATTAGCAGCTCCAGTCGCGTTAGCTTGTGCATTTGCAGCAGCGCCAACAATGGCTATGGCTAAAGATGCGCCAACAACTGTGCCTATGGCCTCGTCTCACCAAATTACTGCTGAACAACAGCATGTTGCAGGCGAAATTGGTAAAATCCAACAAGAACTTGCAGCTATTCGTGTAAAAACACTAAAAGCAAATCCTCAACTAATCACTGAGATGAAAGCTTACGAAACAGCGTTTAACAATAAAGTTAAAACATTAGGTTACCAACCTGAGAAACTTATCAAGCGTGCTCAAGAAATCCAAGTTGAAGCAACCAAGAAAGATATCTCAAATGACACTCGTACTAATTTAATCAAAGAATTTACCACTATCCGTACCACGCTTGAAACGCAGCAACGTACAATCTTGAACGATCCTGCAATCAGTAAGCAAGACAAGCAAGTGCAAGATGACGTTATTAATGCAATGAAAAAGCAAGATTCAAAAACAGCTGATCTATTAAAGCAACTAGATCAACTTGTGATGCAATTTAAGAAATAATTGCGATTAAGCAATAATCTCTTTGCAAAAAAAAAGGATAATCAATTGATTATCCTTTTTTATATTGTTCATATTTGAATCAATGTAAGACGTTATAACTTCACGGCTTGATTTTGACTTAACAACCTCATGCCATTAATTATTTTTGCAAACCACACCACAATCGCAACAATGGCAATCGCACCACCGATAAACGGTAATACATGAAGGACAGTCTGTAAAATATCACTATGAACCCAGTATTCCGCCCCCGCAATCATGCCCGTTGTTGTTGCAGCCGAAACACCTAGCACCACAAAAAAAGTTAAAAACAAAAAGAAGCTGCGAATAATGGTGTAGTAATGACTATAAGTAATCTCATCAGTGCCTTTATCGAGTTTATAACCCGCATAAATAATAGCGATAATACCTGATAATAATAAGGTAAACGGGGTTAAGAAACTGGCGATATAAGCAAACCAGAGCCCTTTTTTATGTTCTTCCGTCATGATCTTGATCCGAATAATTTAGCAATATATAAGCTAATTATCACTGATATTTACTCTAGTTCAAGTTTCGCTCTAAATTACGATGATCGGGATCAACTTATCAATAATCGCTGTCGCTAGAGTCTGCTATAACGCCCTAAACGAACACATGCCCGTGACGAATCAACAGGCATAATCCCTCATTATTTTATTTTATCGCTGTATTCTGATCAGCAACTTATAATTTATCTTCAGGTGTTTCAATTTCAGAACCATCTTTAATACGACGGTGACCTTGCTCTAGATGGACAAAATCAACTAAATCATCACCACTCACTTGAAACGCTTGACCAAATCCTTTCACAAATAGACCTTGAGTGGGTGCTAAACGGAATAACACAAAATCTTCTAACCCACTTAAACCATCAATAATCTCACCAAAACGGTCACGTAAGCCTTCAACCGCTAATAGCCAACGATCACTATTACGTTCAACCACACTAACATCAGCCTCAAAGGTTAATCGTTTACGGGCATACAAGGTTTTCGCTGTGGCTTCATCCTCAATCATCATTAAAGAGACTTGCGGATTTTCCAGTAAGTTACGTGCATGTTTGGCGATTTGACTAATTAATACATAATAACCATCATCAAGTAATGCAAATGGCGCATAACTGACATTAGGTTTACCGTTAATATCGACGGTGGCGAGTTGCAGTGTTAAACACGCTTCACGAAATTCTTTAATCTCTGGTCCTAAACGACTTTGTAGTCGCTCTTGTTTTACTTCGCTCATGAATAATTCCCTTATATCCTTTAATACAGGCTGACTAATGTTCTATTTTTATGGTGTTGTTATATTTTTAGCTGACTTATCTTTTTCGTTAACTAAACCTGTTAGCTAAGAGCTTTAACTAACTTAGTGTTTTTAACTGCTGAAACTTTTCAATTTGTTCCGGGTACAAGTTGCGCTGTTTATCGCGTCCTAAATAGACTTTAAAAACACATTCACCATGCTCGGCAAAGAAGCCTATAAAATAGCTTTCTTGTCCCATAAATGGCTTACTGACTAACACAATATGTTCAACTAAATCTAACCGTAAATGACCGTGTAATTCACCCTCTTTACCCATTAAATTATAGTAGCCTCGTGCCAACTTTCCTTTGGGAAACGGTGCTTTTACTTCAAAAATAGACCCCATTGAATGCACGATAGTTGTAACAGGCCCCCAACTGGGTAATGCCTCGACAATGGTTTGTGCCACATTACCAGTCAGTGGAAAAACTAACTCAGATGGCAGTGATAACACTACTTCACCTTCTGTAACCTGTAGTTGTTCAGCAATAGCACCAGCATGAAGTTTGTCATTTTGTTGCAATATTTGAGCAACCCTTGTTTTTAATTCATCGTGGGAATAGCGATTAAACACAGTTATCATCCTTTTAAATTACAATTAGCAGGTCTATTTAGTTTACACACGGTTGGGATTGAGCTTTACAGTCGCGGTTGTCATTACTTGAATCAATGCCTGAGCAAGTGTTACCGCCCAAAATTGTCCCGCTAACGTTAAATTCAAATAGCGGTGACGACCTTGTTGTTCTAATACGACAAAACCATTTTTTTGCCATTGTTGAAATAACGGTAAACAATAGCTAAACAATGACCATCCAGCCTGTTTATCTAATTCTTTCGCCACAACCACACCACGATCAAAACCGGCTTTAATGGCCGTATTTATCGCCGCATGATGTGATGATTTAACCATCATCGCTAACGGAAAGCGTTGGTTGCTAACATCATCGATATAGCGTTCAAGTTTACGATGTTGCATAAAACCATAACCGCCAATATTACCTCCCGCTCCTGCCCCTAGCGGTAACACTTCAGCGGTTGTTTTAGCCAAACTGTTATAACAGCTTCGCTCACGGTTATCGCGCGCCCAGTGGTTAACACTTAAACGACGTAAATGATGCTTTGCCATATAATCAACCCCAATTTCAAACATTGAGGCTTTCGTCATAGTATCGGCAGGTTCAGGCAAACGGCCTTGTTCAACCATTTTCCCCATTGGAGTATTACCCATTTCAATCAGCTGGTATAAATCGACACCATGTGCGCCACAATCAAGAAAATCGTCGAGATCTTGTTGCCACACATCTATATTTTGATAAGGCAAGCCATAGAGTAAATCAATCACAATCGGTGCGTGATCTGTGGTAGCCAACTCATTAATACGCTTTAGCACCACTTCACGATCATCTAGCCGCTTTGCTTTACGGCGTACTTGGGTATCAAAACTTTGTACCCCAAACGAAAAGCGATTAAACCCACCTTCAAGTGCTGATTCAAACATCTCATCGCTAAAACGGTTAATTCGCCCTTCTAGGGTTAACTCACAATCGGTGGCTAACGGAAAGTGGTGGCGGATCATGGTGCCGAGTTGTTTAATTTGCGCAGCGGTTAGATCCGTCGGTGTACCACCACCAATATAAACCGCCTGAAAAGGTGCCGCTTGGCTCCAAGGTTGGGCTGCTTTATATTTTAGCTCAACCAGTAAAGCCGCAAAATAATCATCAATTAAGCGTTGGCTTGATGCATATTCAAAAAAACTACAATAAGTACAACGTACTCGGCAAAATGGAATATGAACGTATAAACAACGTTTATTAAAAGGAGGGTTCGTAAGTTGTAATACCTGCTTCGCTATCGACTGTATGTCATCTGCAACAATAGGTGCATGATGACTTCCACCTGCATGGGCTGATAATTTACGGCGAAAACCAAATCGTAAAGGATCCGGCGTACTCTCACCTAGAATATCGCTTCCAAAAACAGACGTATCCAATCTCGCCGGTATATTGACAGGTAATGTTAATTGTTCAGCATTTATCATCGTAATGGCTATATCCACTAGCCCCTCTAGTAACTTGTCATTAGTCATTTCGATCAGGTTGGCTACAAATCGAAACTAACCACATTATTTATGACGGTTTGCTTTCACTTTCTAAATTTTTTCATCACTACACATCCTCGTAAAAGTGGTACATCGCCACTTCTATCAATGCTTAGAAATGTTATTTGTCAGCATGATATTTTGCATTGAATAATATTGCAAATGATAATTGATATTATTCGCATTTCGTGGATAATGAATAAAAAAGGATGCGGTTACGGAAATAGCATTGCTAACCACATGAAAGTATTAACAAACAAAACAATAAGTAACAGGGGCGTTATTTTGCATCAAATTTTAATCACTCTCGACAACGTTGTTTCTAACGTTCGTTTTAGGCAAGCATAGTGAATACTCAACGCTATGTAGTTGCTGGAGCGGTATCACTATTGGTGCACAGTATGTTTCTAGCTGCGATGCCAACCAAAGATCCAATCACACTAACGATGGGGACCGATACGCCACATGTTAGTTTGACATTTGCTGCTATCTCACCGGAGGTAGCTCAAGCATCACAGCCCACTGTAACGCCACTGACTCCTGTAACGCCAACAGTGCCAAAACCAATAAAGTCTCCTGTCGTATCAACCATGAAACGCTTAGCAAAAACGACGGCGGATAAAGCGATATCTAAAAAAGCATCAACGTCGAAGAAAGCAACAATACAAAAGAAAACCATAGCGCCAAAGAAAACGCCACCGATCAAGAAAACGGTCACTCCAGTAAAGAAAAAACAGCTTACGCACAAAAAACCAATTAAACAGACATCAGAGGTAGTCACGCCAACAACGACTACAGATGCAAAAACAGCATTAAAACCAATAAAAGCGTCACCGAATCAATCAAACACAACCGCGACAACGGCTGTCGATAATGCTGGAACTCAAACATTGAAATTGGTTTCAAAACCGACCTTCGCAACTCGCCCTGGCTCCGTAAATTATCCCAAATTAGCTAAACGTCGAGGGATAGAAGGTCAAGTATTGATAGAGGTTTGGATTGGTACTAAAGGACAACAACTCAACCAAAAACTGATCAAATCATCAGGTGCACAAATCTTAGATAACGCAGCAATGACTGCCATTAAGAAGTGGCACTTTTCTGCTCATATTGTGAACGGTACGGCGATTGCCCACCGAGTACAGATCCCTGTACGTTTTAAATTGGATTAAACCATGCCTATTATCGACAATCTCACTCAACAATTTGGTCTTATGACATGGCCATTGCTTACCTGCTCTGCATTAACAGTCATGATTTTAGTCGAGCGTTTAATACAGGTTTTACTCTGTACTGGCGTAGGTAAAACCAAGATCACCGCATTACTTGAGCAACAAAATAGGCATGATGATCGCGCCCTTGATCAATTGGCAGAGCAACTCAAACACCAACGCCCGTTATTAAGCAAAGGTATTGCGATGCTGATCTCTCACCGTCATTTCACCAAACCTTTACGAGAAGATGCCGCGGGTATTTGGCTACTTCAAAAACGCCAACAATTGCGCTCAGGGTTACGGTTACTCAGTTTAATTGGTGTTATAAGCCCTTTGCTTGGCCTTCTTGGAACCGTTCTGGGCTTAATTGACATGTTTAAAAGTATCGCTCTCTCAACCACAGGTTCTGTTACTCCCAGTGATCTCGCTGATGGCTTAGGTTTAGCCATGCGTACCACTGCGGCTGGACTCATTATCGCCCTACCTGCCATTACTGGCTCACAATTATTAGGCTTATGGGCCGATAGCATCATGGCGAAACTGGAACACAGCTTAAATCGCTGCAATTTATGGTTGGAAGGAATGAATCTTGATGTCGGTAATAGCCCTGTAAAACCGTGTGATACTTGTGATGAAAACCCTGCTTACAATGGCAAATCAGTATGATAAGTATCAATAATAACCAGCAAAATGCAGATGAATTAAATCCAGATTTAACCCCACTATTAGATATTATTTTTATCGTAATGGTGTTTTTACTGCTCACTGCTACCGTAAAAATTAAAGCGTTAGAGGTAGAGTTACCACAAACATCAACGCAGATATTACAAACAACCAAAGCCGATCCGATTGCGATAAACCTGGTTGCAACTGAGCCTTATTGGGCATTGCAAGGCCAACCAATCAACAACTGGGATAGTTTTACACAGCAACTATTAACGGAAGTAAAAACGAACCCGAATAAACCCGTCGTTATTGGAGCCGATAAAAAAGCCTCTGTCGAACAAATGCTCAAACTATTAGCTTTTCTACAAAAAAACGATATTAAAGCCACTCAATTATTAATGGAAGATCAGCCATAATGAACCGTCATACCTCTTTTATAACATCCTCTTTGATAACACCCCCTTTTTGGCGTCACGTTTGTCGAAAAACACTCTTTTCAGCAACTCTGTTTATTACAGCGTCGAGCTTATTTAGCCCAATCGCCCATGCTCAATCCACTCCTAATTCTACTGGTATTATTAGTGCTGGCGCTGCCATTACCGAAATAATTAATGCCTTAGGTGCCAAACAACAACTGATTGCGGTGGATGTTACCAGTAAGACATTAGTCGCTAACGATGTACCTAAAGTCGGTTATCATCGCCAACTTTCAGCAGAAAGCCTGATCGCTTTGGCGCCAACACGTATTATTGGTTCAGATGAAATGGGACCGCCGAAGACATTGGCCTTATTGAAACAGTCAGGCATTGAGGTTGATATTGTCAATGGCGGAGAAACCGTTAATGACTTACTGCATCGAATCGATCAAGTGGCAGCCCTAACGCAGCATCAACAACAAGCACAGCAGCTTAAACAACAAATTACAACCACCGTAGAGAATATTAAACAACGCAACTTACACCAAAAACAGCCTAAAAAAGTGTTGTTCTTAATGATTCACGATGGCCGCCCAATCAGTGTTGCAGGTAAAAACACCACCGCAGACAGTATTATTACTTTAGCAGGTGCAATTAACCCAGCGGCAAGCATGGTTACCAATTATAAACCCATCTCAACCGAAGCTATTTTACAGATGCAACCTGACATTATTTTATTAAGTGATCGTACAACAGCATCAATTAAAGATATGGCACAACTCGTCAAAAAAATGCCGATGTTAGCGGCAACACCAGCGGCAAAAAACAATGCGATTGCCGTAATTGACGGTACGGCATTAATTGGTGGTTTAGGTATTCACAGTATTAATGAAGCCATGCGACTTAATCGTGTTTTTTACCCACAATCGTAAGCTGAGATAAATGTCACCATGAACGTCACTCGTATTTCCCCCCATGTTATTTACGCGATCAGTCTGGGTGCACTATTGTTTGCGTTACTCAGCTCGATTGCGATTGGTCCAATGGACATCAGTTATAAAGACAGTTTTCTAGCGTTATTGCCCGGCAAACACCAGCTTGCCGCTCACATTGATTTGGTGATCCATCAAATACGCTTACCACGAACACTATTATGTATTGCTATCGGTGCTATCTTGGCGATTTGTGGTGCCGTCCTACAAGGGTTATTTCGTAATCCCCTCGCGGATCCCGGCATCATTGGCATTTCAGGTGGTGCAGGACTGGGCGCGGCTTTTGCGATCATTTTATTTGCACCGTTAATGGTTCAATATCCCTTATTAATGAATATTGGCGCAGTGCCCTTTTTTGCTTTTTTAGGGGGGGCTATCAGTACTTACTTGGTGTATCACCTTGGCACTGATAAAAATGGGACATCAGTGGTAGTGATGCTACTGGCAGGTGTTGCGATTGGGGCTATTTCAGGTGCCGGATTAGGGCTACTTAACTATATTGCTGATGACCAAGCCCTACGTGATTTTTCGTTATGGTCAATGGGATCACTGGCTGGTGCAACATGGCCGAATATTGGCTTAGCCTTTATTAGCCTAGTCATCCTTTATTATTATTGTTACCGCCAAGCAAATGCACTTAATGCGTTTTTATTAGGTGAAGCTGAAGCCCGTCATATGGGTGTTAATGTTCAACATCTAAAACGCAGTTTAATTATTGTGTGTGCTGCTGGTGTCGGGATCACGGTTGCCATTACCGGCCCGATTGGTTTTATTGGTCTTGTGATCCCCCATTTAGGGCGCATGATTTCAGGCCCCAACCATAAAACATTATTGCCGATCTCAGCTATTTTAGGCGCATTAATTCTACTTGTAGCCGATATGATCGCTCGCAGTGCTTTTGCACCGCAAGAACTTCCTGTTGGTATCATTACCGCCATTTTAGGTGCGCCATTTTTCATCTATCTACTTAATAAACAAAAAGGCAGAATCGCATGACGGCAACCTGTTCACGCCCAACGGCGATTACTGCACGTAATTTACAACTCAAATTAGCCGATAAGGTCTTATTAGATAACTTCAGTATTGACATTAAAGCAGGTGAAGTCACGGCACTTTTGGGTCCTAACGGCGCAGGTAAAAGTACACTGCTCAAGATATTATGTGGTGAAATAGCCCCTGAAAGTGGTGACGTGGCTTTTTTTAATCGTGATATCAATGATTGGCCACGGGCAGAACTTGCACGTCATCTCGGCATCTTACCGCAGCACAGTTCACTTTCTTTTGCCTTTACCTGTAAAGAAGTAGTAGAACTTGGCACTATGCCTCTCTGTTTATCACGCCAAGAGATCGAGCAAATCACCACCCAAACCATGCACAATACGGATGTTACCCACCTTGCTCAACGCTTATATCCAACCTTATCTGGCGGTGAAAAACAACGGATCCATTTTGCGCGCGTGTTAACTCAATTAAACCAAGCTCATGATAAATGTATCTTAATGTTAGATGAGCCAACGTCAGCACTCGACTTAGCCCACCAGCATAAAACGCTACAAACTGCACAAACAATGGCAACTCAAGGTGCCGCAGTTATTGTCGTATTACATGATCTAAATTTAGCTGCGCAATATGCTCAACGGATGGTCATTCTTCAACATGGTAAAATTCAAGCTGACGGACCACCATGGCAAGCCTTAAATCCGACGGTTATTAATACCGTTTATGGCTGGCAAGTTTCCGTTCACCCTCACCCCATTCATGGCTATCCTTACGTATTATCATCGAGTTAAATAATATGCTCGGTTAAAATTATTCACTAAATTTCAGTCGTTGCGTAATAAAATTGCTGAAATTTACTTTTTTTGTTGATAGCTATCAAATAATTTAATCCAAGCTAATAGAATCGTTGCACTACGCGCAACACTCAGTAAAATGTGAACGCAAGCGATTACACTTGAAAAATATGTAATAATAAAGCCGCAAAATAAATGCGGATTTTAGTGTTGAATACGATTTAAGAATGTAACAAACACATAATCGGTGCCAAATTGAATAATTAACTAGATGCTCAACGTAAATAAGATGGATTTTATTCATCTCAGTGATTACTCAATTTGGTACCACACTATTAGCTAGGCATCGATCTAGCATTCATTATTAGAAGAATAAATATGGCAACCATTAAAGATGTTGCACGTATGGCTGGTGTTTCAACGACAACAGTCTCACACGTGATCAATAAAACGCGCTTTGTCGCAGAAGCAACACAAAAAAAAGTACTGGCGGCAGTTGAAGATCTTAACTACGCACCGAGTGCTGTTGCGCGTAGCCTAAAATGTAATACCACTCGTACTATTGGTATGCTTGTAACAAAATCAACTAACCCATTTTTTGCTGAAGTTGTACATGGTGTTGAAGAATATTGTTACCGTGAAGGTTACACTCTAATTTTGTGTAATACAGAAGGTAATCTTTCTAAGCAACGTGATTACTTACGCATGCTTGCAGAAAAACGTGTCGATGGCTTGTTAGTCATGTGTTCTGATCTTGATCAGAAATTACTTGATCTTCTTGAGCGTCAAAAAGACCTACCGATGGTCATTATGGACTGGGGCCCAGAAAGCCCACACACCGATAAAATTCAAGATAATGCCGAACAAGGTGGTTATCTCGCGACTAAATACTTTATCGAACATGGTCATAGCCGTATTGGCTGTTTGTCTGGCCATAATGATAAATCAACCTGTCGTGAGCGCCTAAAAGGCTTTAACAAAGCAATGGCAGAAGCCAACTTAGCCGTTAACGAAAATTGGATTCTTGAAGGTGACTTTGAGTGTGATTCAGCGGTTAAAGCTGCCGAACAATATATCGCAATGACAGATCGCCCAACGGCTATTTTTTGCTTTAATGACATTATGGCAATGGCGCTAATTAGTACGTTTGAGCAGGCAGGATTACGTGTACCTGGTGATATTTCCATTATCGGTTACGACAACATTGATCTTGCTCCTTATTTCGCGCCCCCACTAACGACAATCCATCAGCCAAAACGTCGTTTAGGTAAAACCGCCATTAAAATTTTGATGGAGCGTATGAAAGACAAAGATCACGAACGTCAAATTTTTGAAATGTCGCCTGTAATCGTTGAACGAAAGTCTGTAAAAGATTTACGCTAGCACTATCCCCTATTTTATAAAGCCAATATTTCTATTGGCTTTTTTCCCTTCTTGATATAACTACTCGCCACCTACCGCTATTAAAACGTTGTTTCTTACCAAGAAATATGAGCGATATCACAGATTCATCAGCTTTCGTTAATATTCAAACTTACCTTGTTACAAGATCGAATATACTGCTTCTTGTAAAAACACATATAATAGTAAGCAAAAGACTTACAAAATATAAATAGTTCTTCTATATTAATAATATTATTTATAGAGTGATACATGGATGATTTAGAGTAGGAAAATTCTCTCGTAAATAACTTTAATTATAAAAGTAAATTTACAACTACTTTAATGTTAGGTGACACTCAATAATTCACCGAGTAGAAGTATGGACAAACCAATATTAAAAGATGCATTAAAATTATTAGACCATTTTGGTAATGTAAAATCGCGTTCAATGTTTGGAGGTTTTGGTATTTTTGCAGGCGAAGCTATGTTTGCACTGGTCGTTAATAATAAACTTCACTTACGAGCAAACGCAAAAACAGAAGAGGAATTTAAACAAGCAGGTTTAGAACCGTATATCTATAAAAAACGTGGGTTTCCTGTCATAACTAAACATTACGCTATTCTTGATGAATGGTGGGAATCTCCAGAAAAAATCGTTAAGCAGGCCAAATATTCTCTTGAAGCGGCATTAGCTGATAAAAAAGCGAAAGAATGTTGTATTCCAGAGAGAATTAAAGATTTACCTAATTTACGACTTTCAAATGAAAGGATGCTCAAGAAAATAGGTATTCAAACTATTGATCAACTGCATAATATAGGAGCCCTCGAAGCTTATAAGGCATTACAAAAAACGCAAGAAATGCCATTAAGTTTAGAATTATTATGGGCACTTGAAGGTGCTATACATGGCCAGCATTGGTCAGTAATACCAGAAAGCAGACGCAATGAACTGCTAGCAAAACTATAATAAATATACTCGTCAACTGGCTAAGTGACGCTTAAGAATGAAGAGGCCCTGCGCCTCTTTAATTTATTCCACCTTGGCATTCGAGGTGTGCTGGAATTATTCTTCAGCAGAATTAATAATAATTGCATAATATTGTTAATTTCAAACTATGTACTAATAAGTAATATAAATAATATATATGTAAAAATAAAACAAATATGGTGCGCTTTATTTTATTTACGCGTTATTTATCCATTACTTTATTGAAACGTATAGTTAACCTTTGATAACGATTGTTTATCATCTATCGACACCCTCATATCATTATGGCTATTGCACCTCTCCCTTCATCGATGAACGTTCTATTTCCTATTGCTATTTCAAGCAATTAATCGAATAAATAAAATTTTTATCATTAAATGAAATACAATATCACTTATCTCGGTCTTGTTAGTTAAGAGTCGTTGTGACTTTCATTTTATAAGGACATTCCTTGCGCATACTAACCAAAAACACATTTTCATTATGGGTAAAACCATTACTATGGTTACAAACACGCCATTTTGGCAAAGTACTCAACCCAGCCAAACTATGGGGACGTAAACCTGTACTTTTTTGGTTAGTTGCCGTGTTCTTTGGTTATCTTGACCGCAAGAAATCGCCGATTGATGCTGTCATAAGATCGTTAGTTTGTGTGCGTGTATCACAACTTAATGACTGTGCATTTTGTGTTGATGCAAATGGCATGAAACTCGCGGAACGTTGTCATTCAGTAGAAAAAATAAAAGCATTAGCAAATTGGCAATCCTCTGCACATTTTTCAGAACAAGAACAAGCTGTACTTACCTACACAGAAGCAATGACTATTACGGGCGCGGATGTGAGTGATGAGATGCTTACTGCACTTGCTACTTGGTATAGCAGTGATGATATTGTCGAATTAACGGCATTAATCAGCTTTCAAAATTTATCCGCCAAATTTAACACTGCGCTTGATGTACCCGCACAAGGATTTTGTTCATTACCCATTCAGCCCCAACCAATAAATAATGATCAACAAGATACAGCGCAAACCGATATTATTTCAAATGCTTCAATTTCAGATAAAAATAACTAAGGATCAACAATGAAAAGTAATAAAATTTTGTTGCTTACGGTTATCTTGGCAATTATTGGCGCTTGGTTCTATTTTGATCTTGGTCAATTTCTTACACTTGAAGCGGCTAAGCGAGAACAATTAACGCTACAGCATCATATTATTGAAAATCCAATCACGGCTTATATCAGCTTTTTTAGTTTATATATTTTAGTCACTGCCCTTTCAATTCCTGGCGCCTCAATATTAACCTTATTAGGGGCTGCATTATTTGGTTTTTGGACCAGCCTGATTATGGTGTCGTTTGCCAGTACCATTGGTGCAACGTTAGCATTTCTTTCTAGTCGTTTTATATTACGTGACTGGGTACAAGCAAAGTTTGGTAATCGCTTAACCACACTCAATAATGGCATTGAAAAAGAAGGGGGATTTTATCTACTGAGTTTACGTTTAATTCCTGTTTTCCCTTTTTTCCTTATTAATCTCTTAATGGGATTAACCATCATTAAAACCCGTACTTTTTTCTGGGTCAGTCAATTAGGCATGCTTGCGGGTACGGCTGTTTATATTAATGCCGGTACTCAACTTGGGAAGATAGACTCACTCAGTGGCATTATCTCAGCCCCCGTCTTATTATCTTTAGTTCTACTTGGCCTTTTCCCATTACTTACAAAATGGATAATGAAAACAATGACAATTAAAAAGCATTATAAGCAATGGCAAAAACCAGCCCATTTCGATCAAAACCTTGTTGTCATAGGAGCGGGTGCGGGTGGTTTAGTCAGTGCGTATATAGCAGCAGCAGTAAAAGCAGAAGTCACACTGATTGAACGTCACAAAATGGGTGGCGATTGTTTAAATACCGGTTGTGTACCTTCAAAAGCACTTATTCGCGCCGCACATACTGCTGCCGATATCAAAAAAGCTTCACAGCTTGGCATTGATGCTCATATTGATCATATCGATTTTGCTCAAGTTATGGGACGTATCCATAATGTTATCGCAAAAATTGAACCTCATGACTCTATCGAACGTTACAGTCAATTAGGCGTAAACTGTGTTACTGGTGACGCGACGATTCTGTCGCCTTGGGAAGTGGAAGTAAATGGCACCCGTATTACAACCCGTAATATTGTTATTGCGACAGGTGCACGTCCTTTAGTTCCTGCGATTCCTGGCTTAGACAGTGTCAATTACCTAACATCCGATACAGTATGGAAGTTAACCGCCCTACCAAAACGATTACTTATTCTTGGTGGCGGCCCTATTGGCTGTGAATTAGCCCAAAGTTTCTGCCGCTTAGGCGCTGAAGTCACGATTGTTGAAAGATCTCCCCAACTACTAAATCGTGAAGATATCGATGCCGCTCAATTGGTTGAGCAAGCTCTTACTCACGATGGTGTGAACATTTTACTGCAACATAATGCGATACAATTTGACTCTACGATTGATGATAATGGTCAGCGTATCCAACGTGTTGTCGTTGAACATGACAACCAACAAGTTAGCATTGAGTTTGATGCGGTCATGGTCGCTTTAGGACGTGTTGCAAATGTGCAAGGATTTGGTCTAGAAGAGCTTGGTATTACCACAACTGAACGCGGTACGGTGGCTGTGAATCAATATTTACAAACCCAATATCCTAACATTTATGCTGTTGGCGATGTCGCAGGCCCTTATCAACTGACTCACGTTGCAGCTCACCAAGCATGGTATGCCGCGGTGAATAGTTTATTTGGTGCCGTTAAAAAGTTCAAAGTTGACTACTCTGTTATTCCTGCGGTCACTTATACTGCACCTGAATTAGCACGTGTCGGTATTAATGAAAAAGAAGCTCAAGCACAAGGTATTGACTATGAAGTCACACGTTATGGGCTTGATGACTTAGATCGTGCCATTGCGGATGGCTATGACGAAGGCTTTATTAAAGTCTTAACCCCTAAAGGCAGTGACAAAATTTTAGGCGTCACGATTGTTGGCCATCATGGCGGTGATTTACTGGCCGAGTTTACGTTAGCAATGCGCCATAACTTAGGGCTAAATAAGATTTTAGGCACCATTCACCCTTATCCAACCATGAGCGAAGGTGCAAAATACACCGCTGGCGTATGGAAACAAGCGCATGCACCTCAAAAATTGCTTGCTTGGGTAAAGAAATATCACCACTGGATGCGTAATTAATAGCGCGCACATAAGGATATCAATTGTGAACACACCATTTTCAACCTTAAAGAAACTAACACTAACGGTTGCTCTATTAGTGAGCAGCATCACAGCACAAGCAGACGAAACACATAAAAACGTCGATATCACACCGACATGGCAGCAAACCCTCACCCAAGCTAAAGGTGAAACTGTCTATTTTAATGCTTGGGGCGGCAGCCAAGAAATTAATGATTATCTATTATGGGCTAATACTCAATTACAACAGCGCTATGGCGTGACACTAAAGCAAGTAAAAGTGACAGACATAGCCGAAACCACTCAACGTTTATTAGCCGAGAAAACCGCAGGTAAAAATAGTGGCGGCAGTGTTGATATGGTATGGATCAATGGTGAAAACTTCCGCTCAATGAAACATAATGGCTTACTCTACGGCCCTTTTACACAGCAGCTTCCTAACTGGAAATATGTTGATAAATCATTGCCTATTGATAAAGATTTTTCAGAACCTACCCAAGGACTAGAAGCACCGTGGGGTGTCGGTCAACTGGTGTTTATTTACGATCCTGAAACATTAAAGAATCCACCTAAAAGTTTTAAGGCTCTATTAGCCTTAGCGCAACAACATCCGGGGAAAATCAGTTACCCTAAACCACCAGAATTTCATGGCACCGGATTCTTAAAGGCGGCGTTATTAGAACTAACAACTGATAAAAAAGCCCTATATCAACCATTACAGCTACCCAAAGATCAGGCACTATTTGATCGTGTTACTGCACCATTGTGGCATTACCTTGATCAGCTACACAAAGTCGCATGGCATCAAGGTAAACAATTCCCAGCAGGTACAGCAGAGACAGTACAGTTACTTGATGATCAACAATTACTGTTAGCAATTACGTTCAATCCAAACGCAGCAGCAGCTGCCATTGCCAACGGTAATTTAACTGACAAAGCAAAAACCTATGCGTTCAGTGCTGGTGCGTTAACAAATATCCATTTTCTGGCGATTCCATGGAATGCAAATGCCAAAGCCGGTGCACTAGTAGCGATTAATTTCTTATTAAGCCCTGAGGCACAAGCACGTAAAGCAGATACCAGTTTATGGGGCGATCCAACAATCTTAACCCCACAAGCCTTTAAACAATTACCAGCATCGTATAAGAAACCGAGCTTTACGCCCTATCCTTCAATTGCTGAGCCAAATCCAACTTGGTTAGCTGCAATTGAACAGCAATGGCAACTAAGATATGGCAATTAAGATACGGCAATTAAGATATAGCACTAGGATACAGTAACTAACCCACTGTTATATTTATTATAAATCAAGCTAACTTGCACTATGATAGCAAGTTAGCTTTTCTCGTCTGATGTTTATTTGAGCCCTATGTTAGCCATTATATTTTTTATCACATTATTGCTCTTTGCTAGTCCATTGATCATTGGCTTTCTCGGCATGTTGGCACCTGCTTTTGCATGGCTACCTGCATTGAACATGCACCAACCATCATTATTAGGCTGGCAACAACTTTTTGCTTGGCCTGATCTTGGTCACTCGATTGGCTTGACGTTATTATCTGGCCTTGGCAGTACTCTGCTTGCCTTATGGTGGTGCTATTTAATTTTGCGACGTTACTGGTTAACACCGCAATGGCAAAAAATAGAACGTTTATTGGCACCTTTATTAGCTTTTCCACATGTTGCTTTTGTACTTGGCTTTGGCTTAATGTTTTCATCAACAGGTTGGCTTGCACGTATTTGGCATCATCTCGTATTAGCCGATTCTTTTTACCCTACCCTGATCCATGATCGTTATGGGTTAGGATTACTGTTTGCATTAGCGATTAAAGAAACGCCTTTTTTATTATTAATGAGTATTAGCATTCTCAAACAGCTTGATATAAAACGTCTTTATCAAGTATCTATCAGTCTCGGCTACAATCATCAACAAACATGGCATAACGTTATTTTACCGCTATGGTTACCTAAATTACGTTTAGCTATTTTTGCGGTGGCAGGTTATGGATTAGCCGTTGTGGATGTGGCTTTGATTATTGGTCCGACACATCCCAGCACATTATCAATGCTAATTTGGCAATGGTTTACAGATGGTGATTTAACACAGCTACCACGTGCAGCGGCAGGTGCTTTCTTATTATTAAGTATCGTGATCATCACCTTTGGACTATTACGTTTAGCAGAATGGTGGCGACTGTCATATGCAATATCATGGCAATATAAAGGCGCAATTCAGCAGCATCCACGCCGTATACCCTCACCGATTGCTACTTTTTTTAGCCGTGGTTTATTATTATTGCCATTGATTATGTTGCCAATTTTAGCAATATGGTCGTTTGCATTGCGGTGGCGTTTTCCAGACTTACTCCCAAGCCGTTATAGTGACCGTTTTTGGCAACAACAGCTTGAACCACTGCAACAACTCGTCAGCAACAGTATTACTCTCGCGCTAATCAGCAGTATTTTGGCATTAATCATGGCGATCATTTGTCTGGAATACCGCCAAAAATACCAACGTGGTATACCAACAATACTGATTGCAATACCGATGATTGCACCACAATTATCACTTTTGTTTGGTATGCAAATAGCGATTTCTTTTGTTGCTGGGCAATATTTTTGGTTATGGGTAAGTTGGAGTCATTGGCTTTATGTCTTCCCGTATATTTATCTTACCTTAGATGGGCCATGGCGCAGTTATGATCAACGATTAGATCAAACAGCACGAAGTTTAGGCTTAAATGGTTGGCAAACATGGTGGCGGGTTAAATTCCCACAATTAAAACCGGCATTATGGTTAGCATTTGCCGTTGGGTGCAGTGTGAGTTTGGCACAATATCTACCAACACAAATGCTGGGCGCTGGGCGGGTGTCTACGTTAACCACTGAAGCGGTGACTCTCGCAAGTGGTCAAGATCGACGTATTAGTGCAATTTACGGATTATTACAAGGATTATTACCGTTGGTCTTTTTTACTCTCGCGATGGTGTTTGCACAACGCAAAACATCTAAAACTCACATCACAAGGTAATCTTATGACGCTTTCTGTTTCACAACTCACCTTACGTCATCGCAATAATAATTTGGTTGTAGGGCCGTTAACGTTTGACGTTGAAGCGGGAAAAATAATGACACTCATGGGACCGAGTGGCGGTGGTAAGTCAACCATTCTTAGCGCTATTGCAGGTCATCTTACTGCTGACTTCACAGCTACGGGTGAAATACGGCTCAATAATCACTCTATAATCTCGTTAGCTCCTAATATGCGTCATATAGGCATTGTTTTTCAAGATGATTTACTGTTCCCTCACCTTAATATTTGGCAAAATCTTGCGTTCGGATTACCCCAAGAGATTAAAGGTAACCAACGAAAACAACGCGCATTAGCAACATTAGATGAACTCGATTTGCTGGATTTACAACATCAACAAGCACATGAAATATCAGGCGGACAACGTGCAAGGATCAGCATGATGCGATTATTGCTATCACAACCGCAAGCGGTATTACTTGATGAGCCATTCAGTAAATTGGATAAAACATTGCGATCTTCATTTCGTCAGTTTGTATTTGATCAAATTAAACAACGTGATATTCCTGCGTTAATGGTTACTCATGACGATGATGATATTCCGACAAATGGCGATGTTCTACATTGGCCTTGGCGATAAACATAATAAGAACAGGAAGTACCATGCTCGACCGTTACAGCATTACCCTTATACGTCAGCCATTAGCGAAATTGGCGGCATTACCTGATAATTATGGTATCAGTGCCAATCAAATAACCCTTTGTGGGTTTGTAATTGGCCTCTTTGCGCTTCCAGCATTAGCCTTTGAACATTATGGTTTAGCTTTATTCTTTATTATTATAAATCGGCTATTTGATGGTTTAGATGGCGCAGTCGCACGCCGACAAGGTATTACCGATTGCGGTGGATTTCTTGATATTACCTTAGACTTTCTATTTTATTCATTGATCCCGTTTGGTTTTGTGCTGGCAGATCCGAGTCAAAATGCCATTGCGGGTGCATTTTTGATTTTTTCTTTTATTGGTACGGGTTCAAGTTTTCTGGCATTTGCAATTATGGCGGGCAAACGCAATATAGAGAGCCCAGTATATAAACATAAATCGTTGTATTACATTGGCGGCTTAACGGAAGGCACAGAAACGATAGCCTGTTTTATCCTGTTTTGTCTGTTACCGCAGCACTTTGCCACTATTGCATGGATATTCGGCGCTTTGTGCTGGATCACCACCACCACACGTATTTGGGCGGGTTATCACACCCTAAAAAATTAAATTAGCACCGCTGGATAGATGTCGATACTGCGTCATCTATCCAACGGTTCCTTCTTATCAATAGTAACAATTAATCAACGTACCCATTGACGGTGTAATTGTTCGCTGTCACCTAAGTAATCCAATAACCAACGTACAGCAGGATTCATGGTTTCAGTATTCCATGCCAAGCAACATGGACTTACTGATGGTTTTAATGCTAATTCTTTTTCAATCAATTCACCCGTGGCTATTAATGGTATCGCCATATGGCTAGGTACTACGCTCACCCCTAACCCTGCTTTTAAACACTGCATCGCACTGTGCCAATTAGGGACTAATATTCGGCGCTGATTATCCATCAACCATGTGATCCGTTTGGGTAACGTCCGTGAGGTATCTTCTAAACAAATCGCTGGATATTGTGCTAATTCATGCGGTTCTAATGGGTGATCGCATGTTGCCAATGGGTGCTGGGGATCAATCACAAATTTCCAGGTTAATGTGCCCATATCTCGATAGTCAAAACTACCACCAACAGGTACAGCCGCTGTTGCACCGATGGCAATATCAGCTCGCCCATCAGCCAGCGCATCCCATACCCCATTAAACACTTCCATAGTAAGATGCAATTCAACATCAGGAAAATGTTCATAAAAATCTTTTACCAACATATTAACGCGACTTTGACGTACAACCGTATCTAACGCGACCGATACATTTTGTGACCAACCATTCGCTACTCGTTGAGTTTGGTATTTCATTAATTGCATTTGTTTAATTAATTTGCGTGATTCTTCAACAAAATACTCACCTGCGGGTGTTAGTTTAACCTGCCGATGTAATCGAACAAATAATTCGACAGCTAAACGCTCTTCTATCAATCTTACGGTGTAACTGATAGCACTTGGCACTTTATGTAATTCTTCTGCTGCCCCTGAAAAGCTGCCACGACGGGCGACAACGTCAATAACTTGTAGATCATTATAGGAAAACATATCACATCAAATTTTTTGAAAGCATGGTTGAAATTTTAGCGTTTTACAGCTATTAAAACCAGCATTACACTAACGTCAATTGAAATATTGACCAAAAGTATAAAATGAAAAATCAACCATCTAAAATTACCCTGTTCTGGTTTGCATGTTTAAGTATGCTAGGTTTTCTAGCAACAGACATGTATTTACCTTCGTTTGAAACGATTCGTGCCGACTTTGCAACCACCCAATCTCTTATCGGCCTGTCACTCAGCGTGTTTTTACTCGGTATGGCATTAGGCCAAGTCGTTTATGGTCCATTATCTGATCGTATTGGACGCATCAAAGTCCTTGTTGGCGGTATGGTGTTGTTCAGCCTCGCTTCTATTGCGTGTTCATTAGCACCCAATATTGAAGTATTCCTTGCTGCTCGTTTTGTGCAAGCATTAGGCGCATGTAGTGCAACCGTTATCTGGCAAGCCGTTGTGGTTGACCGTTACGATGGTAAAGTCTCTGAGCGTGTATTTGCGACCATTATGCCTTTAGTAGCACTTTCTCCTGCTTTAGCCCCTTTACTTGGCGCAATGCTTGAGCATCAATTAGGCTGGCGTAGTATTTTTATCGCATTAGTTGGTTTTGGTGCAGTATTGGCTATCATGACACTGAAAGAATCTGAGAGTGCGAATCTTAGCCAACAACAAGAAAAGTTAACCGTCAAGCTACGCAAAGATTATGGTCAAATTCTAAGCTCAAAGAAATTCTGGGGTAACATGCTTATTTTCGCAGCATGTTCAGCGGCCTTCTTTGCTTATTTAACCGGTTCACCGTTTGTAATGTCAGCGATGGGTTACTCAGGTACTGATATTGGCTTGAGCTATGCACCACAAACTGTTGCCTTTATTATTGGTGGTTATGGTTGCCGTACACTACTGAATCATTTTGATAGTAAGAAGTTACTACCGTGGATTTTGGCATTGTTCTTTAGCAGCGTGTTAATCATGTTTGTTATTTCAATTTCAATGACTGTTACCACTATCTGGCCAATTTTGATTCCATTCTGCTTCCTTGCAGTGGCTAATGGTGCTATTTACCCATTAGTTATTAGCTCAGCGTTATCTGATTTCAGAAATTGCAGTGCAACAGCAGCTGGTTTACTGAACTTTATGCAAACAATGGTCTGCTTTGCGGCGAGTGGTTTAGTTTCAGCCTTTGCTGGATACGGTTTATTCACGGTAACTTTAGCCATGTTTATTACTGGCTTTATCGCGATTATCGGTTTCATTTTGGTGACACAATCACGCCACCAGCAACCTGTAATAGCAACAGCGTAATTCTATAAACCCTTAGTTATAATAAGCAGCCTTTATGGCTGCTTTTTTTTACACTGTATTACCGCCCTCATACTTATCTATTACGTAACTCTCTCTACGTTTTCACTATCGTTATAATGAAATAAATATCCCCTATAAGAAATAATATCATTAGTATCCAACAATAAATCACCTTACATACATGATTACGACATAATGACTAAATAATCATTTCATGAAAATAGTCAAATATGCAATTTAAGACATTTTTATACCTTTAAATGCTAATGCACATTTTACGTTTAATTATTGTTAAATAAAATCATCAAAAACCCATTCTATAACCTACCAAATCGTTAAAAATTAAACAATTAAGTAACATAATGCTTTTTTTTTACATTTTACTTGCATAAGATATCGTGGTGAGTAGTATATAAATTAAGTGACAATTAATGCAGTATTAGAGCATGAGTATTCAAGTAAGTAATATCAATAAATTTTACGGCCAAAACCAAGTACTGCATGATGTGAGCTTTACTTGTAACACTGGCGAAACCCTCGTTTTATTAGGTCCTAGTGGTGCGGGAAAAAGCTCACTACTTCGCGTTTTAAATCTTCTTGAAAATGCAGCCAATGGTGAATTAACCATTGCTGAAAATGTGTTTGATTTTTCTAAGCCAATTTCAGAACAAAAAGGTTTAGCTTTAAGACGTAAAGTAGGCATGGTGTTTCAACAATATAATCTTTGGCCACACAAAACAGTGATCGAAAATTTAACCGAAGCACCTATAAAAGTATTAGGCGTAGATAAAGCGACCGCTAAACAACAAGCACTGGATATTTTGACACAATTGCATCTCGCAGATAAAGCAGACGCATGGCCATTACAACTCTCTGGTGGACAACAGCAACGGGTTGCGATTGCTCGTGCATTAATGATGAAGCCTGACGTGTTGTTATTTGATGAACCAACCGCGGCACTTGATCCAGAGATCACCAGTCAAATCGTTAAGATCATCAAAGATCTCAGTGGTACAGGAATAACCCAAGTTGTTGTTACCCACGAAGTAGATTTTGCAAAAAAAATTGCAAGTCACATTTTATACATGGAAAACGGTCGCGTTGTTGAACATGGTAGCCATGCCTCTTTCGTTACCCCAAAAACCACCCAATTTGCAGAATACCTTAACCATTAATAGGTGTCCTTTTTAAAGCCGCGTAGATAGAACTACGTAATAAACCGCATGGAGTATAGCGATGAAGAAAATTTTATTAGCCGCAATGATTGGTCTAGCATCTGGTCACGCAATTGCACAAGATCTTAAATTTGCCACTGAAGCTACTTACGCACCGTTTGAATACATGGATGCGAACAATCAAATTCAAGGCTTTGATATTGATATCGCTAAAGCATTATGTTCAGAAATGAAAGCAACCTGTACCTTCCATAATCAAGCATTTGATAGTTTAATTCCTGCGCTTAAATTCAAGCGTTATGATGCCGCTATTTCAGCGATGGACATTACCGAGGCACGTCAACAACAAGTCAGTTTTAGTAATACCTATTATGACAATGCCGCCGCGTTTGTATCATTAAAAGGCCATGTTACCGATCAAGCGGCATTAAACGGTAAGCGTGTGGGTGTTCAAAATGGTTCAACTCACCAGAGCTATATTACCGATCAAATGCCAGCAGTTACTGCTGTGCCTTATACCAGCTATCAAGATGCATTTATTGATATGCAAAATGGCCGTATTGATGCGGTATTCGGTGATACAGCAGTTGTGGCTGAATGGTTTAAAAAAGGTAATGGTGACAAACTTTCTTATGTCGGTAAGCCAGTGACTAATGCTAAATATTTTGGTAATGGTTTTGGTATTGCGGTAAATAAAGATAACCAAGCATTAGTAAAACAATTCAATAAAGCGCTGGCAGCTATAAAAGCAAATGGTCAGTACCAAGCAATCTTTGAACAGTATTTTGGTAAGTAAGTTATGATATTAACGGGATATTCACAATCCCTGCTAGAAGCCAGCTGGATGACAATCCAGCTCGCTTTTGTCAGTTTAGCGGTAGGGTTAGTTTTAGCGATGTTATTTGCAGTCGGCGAAATGTCACGTTATCGTGCTATCGCTTGGCCAACAACATTTATCGTGACTATCCTTCGTGGTCTGCCTGAACTATTAGTGGTACTTTTTATTTTTTTTGGTTCAGGCCAAATTATTTATTACATCACTGGCGAATTTATTGAAATTAGCCCTTTTTTATCGGGTGTTATTGCGTTATCACTGATTTTTGCATCATACGCTGCTCAAACGATACGGGGGGCATTAAAAGCCGTCCCTAAAGGTCAACAAGAAGCAGCCAATGCTCTGGGTATCAGTAAACAACGCACTTTTTTCAGTATTATTTTACCGCAAGCTGTTCGCCATGCATTACCTGGGTTAACCAACCAATGGCTAGTATTATTAAAAGATACCGCTCTAGTTTCGTTAATTGGTGTTACTGATCTATTAAAACAAGCCCAGTTAGCATCTGCAGCCACCCATGAAAGTTTCACTTGGTATGCTACAGCTGCGGCAATATATTTAATCATTACCTTAATTACTCAACGCATTATTAAAATAATCGAAAAGAAATTCAGCGAGCAAGATGGCTCTAATGGTATAACAAATAAAAGCCAAGGAACGATCGCATGAATGAACAAAATTTTTGGCTGATGGTACAAGGGTTAATTACGAGCCTTGAATTAACCGCTGCATCTTTATTTGTCGGCTGTAGTTTAGCTTTATTAATGACGGCAAGTTTAATATTACGTACTCCAATTATTCATTGGATAAGTCGCGGTATTATTACCCTATTTACAGGCACACCATTATTAGTACAAATATTCTTAGTCTATTATGGTCCGGGGCAATTTGAGGTTATTCGTCAAAGCTTCTTATGGGATTGGTTAAGCCAGCCGTGGTTTTGTGCAATGCTTGCATTAGCTTTAAATACAGCAGCTTACAGTACACAATTATTTAAAGGCGCATTTGATGCAATACCTAAAGGTCAGTGGCATGCTTGTCGAGCATTAGGCATGAATACTAAAGCAACCCTCGGAGTATTATTACCTTTTGCTATTCGTCGTGCTGTTCCTGCCTATTCAAATGAAGTTATTTTAGTATTTAAAGGTACATCACTCGCAAGTACGATCACGATTATGGACATTATGGGTTATGCACAACGCATTAACGCTCAGACCTATGACACTTTAACCGTATTTGCAGTTGCTGGTGCATTTTATCTGACAGTTAATGGATTACTAACACTCGTTTTCCGTGTATTTGAGAAAAAAGCACTCGCATTTGAAACAGCACGTTAACGGTATTATTTCCAATAATTCAGCCCATTAAAAAGCCGACATTATGTCGGCTTTTTAATCACTGGATATATAAATATATATCATAAATTAATGACTTAGTTTGGCATTAATCTTTAATACCATTTGTGAATTAGTATTTTGTACTACGTCAATTCTATTCTCTTTAATATGAGAAAATTGCGATAATAATAACGCAAGTTCGTCTTTCATGAGTTGTAGATGACGTGACGTTCTATGGCGGGTAATTTCGCTGACAAGCCTTTGCTTTGCTTGTGATGCAGTTGCTACCTTCTCAGACTTCTTTGAGCGAAAGAAGAAATTCATCGTTAATATCCTTATTATTCATGACTCCTTATAAAATATTAGATTATGCCTAAAAATGCTATCAAATAGTTTAATATTTATGACCTTGTTATAATAAAGTATCCACTATAGAACTATTTACTCTATAAATTATGCTAATCTCCTTTCAAAAAGTCCTCTTATTACATTATCAACGATATATAGACTCAAACAAAAGGCGCTACTTTATCAGTAATAACGCCTTGAACCGTTGATTAATTAACTATGCCACTTCAATCAATCGCTATATTGAATTTTGTTCTTTCGGACTAAAGCGCACCGTAAGGCCATGCTCTTTATCTTTATCTTTATCTTTATCATCATCAATAACACTGAGGAATAAACACGGTATGCCCATCGCAGCCATAAACCAAAATACATTAATATCACTGTGATGGTAAATCCACCCACAAGCAGCAGAGACTAATGCCAATGCAAATCCAGCCGGAATCGCATGGTAAAGAGCTTGTAGTCCCATATAATTATGGTACTTATTCTCTTCAACATAACGAACTGACGATAAAATCGTACCTGAAAAAGTAATACCATGCAGAATCTGACACACAATAAGCACTGGCAATTCTGTTGAGTAAGCCATTAACGCCCAACGGATAACAACAGAAATCGCCGCTAATTTAAATAATGACTTAACCTGCCAATTAGAAAACGCTTTACGGCTAATGAAATAGAAAACAATGACAGAAATTGTTGATAGGCTCCATAAATAACCGATAACTTCTGTGCTATATCCAGCATCTTTCCAATAAATAGCGCTAAAGAAATAATAACCACCATGGCTACCCTCAAGTAATGAGGCGACTAAAATAAATACTAAGGTTTTCTTATCACATAACACTTTAATAATATTAATTTTATCTGTTTTTTTATGATTACATTTCATTGGCACTGATGGTTTAATCATTGTGCCTAAGAACGTAACAAATAAGCCCAACGCACCTAAAATAGGCACAGCCGAAATACCCCAGTGTGTAGTAATTAATCCCATTGATGCTGATGCGACAGTCAAAGCAACCGCTCCCCACAAACGGGTATAACCATAATCTAACTGTCTATCTGCTGCATAATGATTTGAAATAGCATCTGATATTGCGACCGCAGGTCCAATAGCTAAATTAAACAAAATAATCAAAATAGCGAGGGCCCAGAAATTTGCTTTTAATTCACCAATGTAAATAAAAGAAATAAAGCCTAAAACACCAAGAAACATTGACCATCGAAGTGCTGGGATTAAGTGCTCAACCTTATGAAAAAGTGGTGTCAGCGTAAAATTGATAATACAACGAGAAGTTAACCCTAATCCAACCAACATGCCAATATCAGCATCCGTTATCCCTAACTTTTCTAACCATAATCCTCTAAAAGGTAAATAAACACCGTAAGCAAAAAAAAACGTAAACTGGTAAATAGACATCCATATCGCAGGTCGACATTGAAACATAAAATAAGCAACTCTTCTTTAGAATATTAAACAATCACTCCAACAGTAACGTAAATTATTATCATTTACATATGGCGATTTTGAGTAATATCCTATTCATCATTAAAAATAAAATTGTCACAACCTCGTCTATTTTTCGTTTTTTTATTTAAAAACATTTAAATGCAGCCCTGACAGTCCTACTTTTAAGAATCAACACTCCACTGTTTTATCAATCTAACATTCCAAAAAAACATCACATCTTCTATCTTTAAAGAGCATTTTTTAACCATCTACACTTTTACTAACAACCGTAATGATAAAAGTGAGTATCAGTAATGACAAAAAACTTACGCGTAAAATTACGACTTATTCTCTATACGCTACTCTTTTCGATAACCGCGTTCGCAACAGAAGTGGTCGCTGAAACACAATTTTCACAAGGAAAGGAAAAAGCTATCGTGTGTATGACCTGTCATGGGGTTGACGGCATTTCCACAATCGATACCTACCCCAATTTACAAGGGCAAAAGCAGGCCTATTTTATCGCAGCCCTTAAAGCCTATAAGTTGCGTCAGCGTAATGATGGGTTAGCTATTCTCATGCATGCCCAAGCTGATGTTCTGAGCGATAAAGACATGCAGGATATTGCATTTTATTTTAATCAAGTGAAGTCAACCCCTGTAAAAAGTGATGATTAATATCAGCATTATTGGTTGGCATAAATAGGTGTGATTAGTTTTTTGATATCACTTTTTTGACCAATAACACAGTCAAAGGTTTTTGGAATGGATATTCAATACAATTATAAAGTGGTTAAATACTTCATGGTCACCAGTGTTATTTGGGGACTCATCGCAATGACGATTGGAGTAATATTAGCCGGGCAACTTTATTGGCCTGCGCTGAATTTAAACTCAGAATATTTTCAATTTGGTCGATTACGTCCATTACACACCAATGGTGTTATTTTTGGCTTTGTGGTTAATATTCTAATGGGTACTTCTCTTTATATTGTGCAACGCACCTGTAAAGTACCCTTGTTTAATCACAGTTTATCTTGGTTTGTTTATTATGGTTGGCAACTGGTATTAATACTGGCTGTGATCACCCTTCCGCTTGGTTTTACCACCTCAAAAGAATATGCAGAACTTGAATGGCCAATTGATATTTTAATTGCGGTTATTTGGGTGCTTTATGCCATTTTATTTTTTGGCACTATCGCTAAAAGAACGGTCTCCCATATCTTTGTCGCTAATTGGTTTTATGGCGCTTTTATTATCGTGATTGCGATGATTTTTATTGTCAATAATCTTGAGTTACCGGTCACTTTTTGGAAGTCATACTCAATTTATTCCGGCGCGGAAGATGCAATCGTACAATGGTGGTGGGGCCATAATGCGGTCGGCTTTCTTCTTACCGCAGGTATTATCGGCATGAACTACTACTTCATTCCTAAAATATCTGAACGGCCTATTTATTCTTATCGCTTATCCGTGATTCATTTCTGGGGTTTAGTTGGCTTTTATACGTGGGCAGGAACACACCATCTTATTTATTCATCAGTGCCCGATTGGTTACAAAACCTTGGGATAGTTATGTCGTTGATTTTATGGTTGCCATCATGGGGCGGTGCGTTTAATAGCATTATGACCTTGCTCAACAATAAACCTAAACTCAAACATGATTATATTATGTGGTTCTTTTTCTCTGCCATCGTTTACTACGCTTTAGCCACTTTTGAAGGCCCTTTGCTGGCGATTCGATGGTTTAACATGATTGCCCACAACACTGATTGGATCATTGGACATGTACATTCAGCCGCGCTGGGTTGGGTTGGCATGTCAGCTATTGCGGTCTTTTATTACTTTATTCCGCGGCTTTGGGGCCACCAGCAATTATGGTCAAATCGCTTGGTTAAATGGCATTTTTGGTTTGCTCATATAGGTATTCTCATTTATGCAGTTGCCCTGTGGATTGCAGGTATTGGTCAAGGTTATATGTGGTTACAGCAAGAACCTAATGGCAGCTTAACCTATAGCTTTGTGGATGCGATGAATTTTTCTTCGCCATGGATGCTCGCGCGTTTCATTGGCGGTGTCAGCTTTGTGCTGGGTTTATTATTAATGATATATAACCTTTACCGCACGCTTAAACAGCCCTTAGCAGCAGTGTCCTCAACCGAGGAGGTCAATGACCATGCTAAATAAAGATTTCACGCAATCGGTGTTTATTCTCATTATTTCCACCGTTATTGTTGCCAGTTTTTCCTTTTTAGTTTGGGTATTACCGGCTTTTTTTTATCAAGATAAATTGATTGCAGAGTCGAGTGCAAAACCCCTCACCGCACTCGAAGTCGAAGGACGTGATATCTACATCAGTGAAGGTTGCCACACTTGCCATACAATGATGGTGCGACCCTTAGATGCCGAAGTAAAGCGCTATGGCCGTTATAGCCGCGAAAGCGATGATATTTATGAGTTTCCAAACTTATGGGGTTCTAAACGTACTGGTCCCGATCTCACTAATCTTGGGCGTAAATACTCTGATGAGTGGCATGCTATCCACCTTAATAATCCTCGCCATGTCGTACCCACATCAATTATGCCCGCTTACCCGTGGTTATTTGAACAAGTGCTTGATGGTGAAGATACAGAAGCCAAACTCAAAGCATTACGCATGCTAGGCGTACCTTATAACGTTCGAGAAATACAGCAAGCCCGCCTGGCAGTTAAAGGCAGCACCAAAGCCGAAGCACTGATTGCCTATTTACAAAGTTTGGGACAAGATCAGGGAGTACAGCAATGAACACTTTCTGGAGTAACTGGGTTATTGTATTAACCTTAGTCTTTCTGATTTTTATGCTTATCGTTGTCGTGTATTACTGGCGAAAAAATCATACTGCCGATCAAAATAAAACAGTTGATAGCTTTGATAATATTAAAGAAAATGATGCAGCAGTACCTAAATTGTTACTGTTTTCCTATTTTATCGCTTTTGTATTCGCGGCGGGCTTTTTCGTGCTTTATCCTGGTTTAGGTAATTGGCAAGGGCTAATGGACTGGAAATCAACCAGTGAAGCGACTCAACCTCACTCTACCGACTTAAAAAAGCAAATCGCCCAAGCGAAGCTAAGTGGAAGTTCATACCAACAACTCAGTCAAGATGCAACAATAGTCAGTGCTGGTGACGCACTGTTTCAAACCCATTGTGCAGCCTGTCATTTAAGTGAAGCTGAAGGCCAAACACATTTTCCTAATCTGTCTGATGATGTATGGCTTTATGGTGGTACTGATAAAGACATTCATTATTCTATTACTAAAGGTCGAAATGGCGTAATGGCTGGTTGGAAAACCATTTTATCCGCCGAAGAGATTGACCATGTCGCTACCTATATTACCTCTTTGCAAGCTGATCGTATTATTTCTGCTCCCGCTTTTGCATTACAACAAGGGAAAACGGTATTTAATAATAACTGCACCAGTTGCCATGGCAGTAATGCGCAAGGTAATCAACTGCTCGGTGCACCCAATTTAGCCGATAATATCTGGCTTCATAATGGCAGCATTGAGGGTATTACTCATACCATTAATAATGGCTTAAATAACGTTATGCCTGCGTTTGCCAACCAACTTTCAGATACTGAAATTCAAGCACTTGGCGCTTATATTCGCCATCAATATACCGTTCACGCCAATAAAGTCGCTCAATTAGATAAAGCGTTAATCACTAAAGGCCAATATTTAGCCTATGCGGGTGATTGTGTTGCTTGCCATACCGGTGAAGGTGGGGAGTTATTTGGCGGAGGATTAGGCTTTGTCACACCGTTTGGCACCATGTATTCAACCAATATATCATCACACCCTGAATTTGGGATTGGCACTTACACCTATTCGGAGTTTTATGATGCGCTGCATAAAGGTAAGGGGAAACACGGCTATCTCTACCCTGCTATGCCTTACTCTTCTTATCAATATGTGACAGATGCTGACACGCAAGCATTATGGGCATACATGCAATCACTTAACTACGTTAACACCCGTAATCGTGACAATCAGATGATGTTTCCTAGTAATATTCGCTTAGGTTTACTCGGTTGGAACATCGCCTTTCTTAATACCGACCCACTTGAATATCCTGCTGATAGCACTGAATCTTGGCGTCGCGGTAAATATTTAACCATGGGACTAGGCCACTGCTCTGAATGTCATACTCCAAGAAATATTGCCCAAGCTTTAATTGCCGATAAACTGTTTCAAGGTAACTTAATTGATGGCTGGATGGCGCCAGATATTACCGCCACAGAGCTTTATCAAGATCGCTGGAATATTAGCTCACTGACTGATTTTCTAAAAACAGGTCATTCAGAAAAAGGGACTGCGTTTGGTGGCATGGCCGAAGTGGTAAAAAACAGTACCCGCTATTTAACCCGTGAAGATGTCAGTGCTATTGCTGAATATCTCATTACTGGCGATAAATATAACGTCCTTGATAAATCTGTTGGACAACTCAATCCTCCCGGTTTTGGTGATTTAATTCCGGCACAAGTTAATGTTCAGAATCCTGATTTGAGCGAGTCATCAACCGTACCAACACCAGAAACACTAAAACAAGAGCAACAACTTTATGGACTGTATATTCAAACATGTGGTGCTTGCCATGGTCCTGATGGTAAAGGTCGTGTAGGCATAGCTCCTACTCTGCTTAATAACGGCATAATTATGCATAAAGACCCTTATGACACTATTGCTGTCACCATTCGTGGCCTTACCCCAAACTATTTAGAACAAGAAATAGATTTCATGCCAATGAGCAGCTTTAACACCGTATTAAATGATGCCGATTTAGCACAATTAATTACCTTTGTACGTCAAAAATTAGGCGGCAGAAACATTCCCGTCACAGAAGCTCAAGTCACCAAAATTCGTAAAGATCTTATCAAAGCGGGATTTGCTGGCAATATTCACAATCTGACTCAGCCTATGAATAATATCCCTGAATAACGGAATAATATGCAACAGTAACAAGAAAACATCTAGCTAACCGATTGAAACAACGATCAGTTAACGGACTTGATTGAATTTAAACCTATTACACATTTAAGCATGTTTTTTATTGCTTGTGGAAAATATCTAGGTATAGTCGAATCTTAATCCTTTGAGTAGAGGCGCGCTGCCTAAGAGTATTCGGTTGGAGGGAGATCCCCAATGAAGACCGAGGAAAGGAGTCAGCGCCGAAGTGATTATTGAGTCATCAATAGTCGCTGGTTTTGCATTTAAGAAATGCAAAACTGCCATAGTTATTTTTTGTCTATGGAGCGCTACCCTGAGGGATAAGAAGTATTATTTCTCAAGAAATCTGTTTCTCTATCCTTTCGGTAGATCTCCACCTTATTATAGGTGTTTAAGAGATCCATGAATCTAATCCAATATTCTGATTCCCTGTTATCAGTGGTACCTGCACTACTGGCAGTTATTCTTGCAATTACTACCCGCCGCGTTTTGTTATCTTTAGGCGCAGGTATTATTGCAGGATCAATCCTTCTAAATAATTACAACCCACTCGCAGCACTACAATATCTTTTACATCAAATTCTTGGCTTAGTTTGGGCTGATGGCGCTATCAACACCAGTAACGTTAACATGTTGTTATTTATGTTATTACTCGGTGGTTTGATCAGCTTAATGACCGCAACAGGTGCAACTAAGGCATTTGCTGAATGGGGTGTTCGCCGCTGTAAGGATCGTCGTAGCGCGAATATCTTAACCGGTATGATGGTGTTTGCTTTTTTCATTGATGACTTCTTCCACAGCTTATCTGTGGGCCCTATTTGTCGTCCAGTGACTGATCGCTTTCAAATTTCACGTGCAAAGTTGGCTTACTTGCTCGATTCAACGGCAGCGCCTGTATGTGTAATTACCCCAATTTCATCATGGGGTGCTTATATCATTGCTATCCTTGGCGGCATTTTAGTCACTAACGATATTACTGAAACAAGCCCTATTTCATTGTTCGTACAAATGATTCCAATGAACCTGTACGCAGTGTTTACCTTATTGATGGTGCTTGTGGTTATCACATTCCAACTTGATATTGGCCCGATGCGCAAGCATGAAGAGCGTGCACGTGAAGGTCAACTTTGGGATGAATCAAAAGGTCATCCCAAAGGACTAGAAATCACCACCGAAGGTGAAGGTAATGGCACCATGATTGATATGGTATTGCCTATTCTAACACTGACTGTTTCTAGCGTTGTGTTTATGATTATCAGTGGTGCTGACGTATTAGCCGCTAAAGGTCTAGCATTTAGCTTAATTGGCTCAATCGAACATACCGATGTCGGTTCATCATTAGTGTATGCAGCGTTATGTAGCCTTGCAGTATCTATCATATTGGCACTGCGCTTAAAACTACCACTAAAGACATGGTTAACAGCAGCACCTCAAGGTGTTCAAGCAATGATGCCTGCTATTATCATTCTGTTATTTGCATGGACTATTGGTACTGTTGTTAGCGACATGCAAACAGGTCAATACTTAGCATCATTAACGAAATATGGTTTACCTGTTGAATTACTGCCTGCATTAGTATTCTTACTTTCATGTGGCATGTCTTTTGCGACCGGTACTAGCTGGGGTACATTTGGTATCATGCTGCCATTAGCGGGTGATATGGCGATTGCAAGTGACGTGAACCTATTAATGCCGATGCTATCAGCAGTATTAGCAGGTTCAGTATTTGGTGATCACAGTTCACCGATTTCAAGCACCAGTATTTTGTCTGCAACAGGCGCTGGTAGTCATCATATGGATCACGTAATGACTCAGTTACCGTATGCATTAACGGTCGCGTTTGGTGCTTTCCTTGGCTACCTTGCAATGGGTATTACTGGCTCAACGATTATGGGTATCGCAGTAAGTGCCGTATGGTTCGTCGGTTGCTGTGTTTACCATGTACGCCAAGATAAGAAACAACAACAATTAGTGACGGCTACTAATTAAAAACAACCGTTATTAACGGTAATCCCCGTTCGTTTTCGTGCTTATTTGATTTATTCTATAGCACGAAACTGCGGGGATTTTTTGATCAGGAGATAAACAAATGGAATATTTACACACTATGGTACGTGTCAGTGATTTGAATGCCTCACTGGACTTTTACTGCAATAAATTAGGGTTAATTGAAACAAATAGAAAAGAAAGTGAACGTGGGCGTTTTACGCTGGTCTTTTTAGCAGCGCCAGCTCAAGCAGAAGCGGCAACCCAGACTCAATCGCCACTGCTAGAATTAACCTACAATTGGGATACCGAAGCTTATAACGGCGGTCGCAATTTTGGTCATCTTGCATTTCGTGTTGATGATATTTACCAATTGTGCCAACAGTTACAAGACAATGGCGTTATTATTAATCGTCCACCACGTGATGGTCACATGGCCTTTGTCCGTTCACCGGATGGTATTTCAATTGAATTACTGCAAAAAGGTGAGCCGCTATCCCCTGCTGAACCGTGGATTTCACAAGCTAACATTGGCGAATGGTAAGATTTACCCTATTCGTCCGCCACAGGTATCGTTACTATGCCTGTGGCAAAACTGAATAATATAACCGCTATAAAACGATAATACCTAAATTACTCAACAGCTGTTCTTGCTGCCAATCGGTAATTTGTACCCCTTCTAAAGAGACTCGGCGCACATCAACATCATCTAAATCGACATGACATAAATTAGCCTCTTTAAATATAGCCTGTTGCCATTGCTCACTTGAAAACTCTCCGCGACTTAAGTCAGAGCCTTTAAATGATACGCCAGTTAACGTAGCTCCACGCCAGCGGTTTTCAAATAACTCACATTTTTCTAGCATTACACTCTCGAAATTGGCATAACTTAAATCACAGCCAGAAATAAATGCCGAACAAAAGAAAGTGCTTTGAGTAATGTAATTAGCAAATGAGGCATAATGAAAATCAGCACCTTTAAGGTTACATTGACGCAATTCAACCCCGAAACATTGGCCATTACGGAAATTTGCCATCGCTAGATTACAGCCTTTAAAACTGGCATCTTTTAGCTTCGCATACGCAAAACTACACCCTTCTGTTTCCCCTACCTCAATAAAGTTACAATCAATAAAACAAGCATCGGTTAAATTGACGCGTGAAAAATCACAGCGGTAAAACTGACACTGTTCAAAGGTTGCTTCGCTTAAATCTTGATGCGTAAAAACTTCGCCATCAAATTGTTTTTTTGTAACATGCATCAATCATTACTCTATATAGATATAAAACCTTAGGTCTATATTAATAATAAAAAACCATCGATTACCAGTAAAAAAAGTAGTGCGATTATTGTTTTTTTAGTTTTATTTAAATCGCCACACAAGCGAGACGTAACACCTCTCACACCCTTTATTTTATCGTAATCACATGCCTGATTTGTTTTTTTACATACGTGCTACTATCGCAATATAAACCCTCTTAAAATTGACATAAAAAAACAGCCGCTGTTATTGATAGACTCTCAATAATAGCGGCTGTTTTTTCATTCAAATAAGCGGTCAAATAGCGACCAGTTATAATGAATTAATTTTTTACATCACAATTTGAAACGGCATTAGTTGTCTTATCTACAGACTCAACAGAATAAGTATTTTTTAAACTGCGGAAGACTTTTGCGGTATAAATGTCATTATTTTCAATTGAAAATGTCACGTTGTAATTCATACCAGCAACAACTTGTTGAGTAACATGTAATACATTTTTTAACTGATGATCACCAGCAATGTCTTTTACAGCCGCTTGTGCAGCAGCCGTTACTTCAGGTGTGATCTCACCTTGCTGCCAACCACCAGTAATTGCTTGAGCATAATCACAACCCGTTTTCACCGTTGCCTCTTTCGTCGTTTTAATATCTTGTGCACTACACGCCACTAACGCTAATGAACCCAAAGCAACCACTAGAAGTTTCTTATTCATAACTTTTCCTTTTTATAGTAGACGTGTTTATAACAACATAAAAACAGTGTTTATTGCAAATTTAATTGAAGAAATAAAAAAATATGCAAATTTACACAACGTATTTACGATAAGATTGCTGATTGATATCTTCTATCTCAACACTGAGTGCAATATCAGAATTAAACATAGCAGCAATATGATGCAATAATACTTCTGATAGCATATCTTTTTGTTGTTCCGTACGGCCCGGCAATATTCTTAACGTAATATGCACAAATGGCTTTTCGTTAGTTCCGGTACGATAAAGCTCATAAGGAATAAGTCGAGTTTTAATGTCTTCTTCTTCAAAAATGCCTGAGCTAAAAACAGAAAAATGTGTGGTTGTCATTAGCTCATTTAAATCAATTTGAGTTTCTAAATCTTTTGCATATTCGACGATACAATGCGGCATGTTGTTAATCCCTATTCAGTACAGTTAATACTTTTGACGGTAGCACACAATAAATATCGTAACTGCCTAACATCACTAATATTAGTTCACTAAATTGGGTTTTAATTATCAATGTATCAATCTGTGATCAATGCCTTGCTTTAATGATAAATTTTGATGCTAACCAATCACTTCAAACTTATCATAAGTAAGACGAGCTTGACCATCAGCTTGAAGCTGCCATACCTCTTTATGCACGACACCAAATGCTTTATTCATTGTCCAATCAGCCATCAAAATATAACCCGTGTCATTATCTGATTGCCATACCATATTGCTGTAATTAACATCTTTAAAACCTTGATCAATAATATTCTGCCAAAATGCTTGAATCGCTTTACGGCCTTCAAAAACACCAAAGGGTTGTGCTTCCATAATGGCATCTTCTGCATATTGAGCAGCACAACCAGCAGCATCTTGATGATTAAAGGCGATTTTCCAAGCTGAAATTCCATCTTGAGCACGTACTAAAACTGACTGAGTCATCTTCATTTTCCTGTCATTACTGAATATGTGATCATACTAGAAGTAAAATTAACACTGAAAAACAGATTAATAAGAAATAACTGTTCTGTATAATCGAACAATAAACAAAGGGAATGCTAATGAATAAGCTACGTTTAATGTCTATTTTTGTTGAAGTGGTAGAGTGCGGTTCAATCTCCAAAGCTGCAGAAAAACTTGAATTGTCTAAATCGGTAATCAGTTTGGCTCTTAAACAATTAGAGCAGGAATTGCACCTTTGCCTGCTCAAACGCACCACTCGAAAACAGACATTAACGACTGCTGGAAGCCGTTTTTACCTTCAGTGCGCGCAAATGACCCAACAAGCAGAAGCTGCATGGTTAGAAGCCTCTGAATTTACAAAAATTCCATCAGGAATACTAACGGTGACAGCACCCCATGCATTAATGGGATCAATTGTTGTGCCCGCTCTAACAATGGCATTCAGTGATTATACTGCCGTAAGTTTGAATTTCATCAGTGATGATGAGCATGTGGATATTGTTCAGCAGAATATTGACTTGGCAGTTCGTGTTGGCGTATCAAAAAACTCTAATCTTAAACAACGTAAGATCGGGCAGTTTAGTGATGTGCTTTGTCATGCAAAAACGATGATGGTAGATGCACAATCAGTGCCTTATATTGCACAACATTGGCAAACAGAACCTATAATGCAATTGTTTTACTGCCAGCAGCAGCAAAAAATTCAATACCAAATAAAGCACCGCGCTAATACGTTATTTGATGTTGTAAGCCTATTAGAAATGGGACTAGGAGTCGGTGTTGTACCTGATTTTATACTTAAACAAAATCAACGTCTTCAACCTGCAACAGACGCTTTACCGTCGATAGCCAATCCAATTTATGTTTTACACCCATATCAAACACATGTTCCTTTAACCGTAACATTAGCGATTGCGGCCATTGAAAAGAAAATAAATGAAATCGTGACGAATCAGTGATTTTCTTACCATATTTTCATATTTT
>SAMEA5043655__coassemble_31_pt1 | contig 39733 bp, 4 predicted proteins | sample SAMEA5043655__metabat2_low_PE_001 | metagenome-assembled genome bin SAMEA5043655 (sample SAMEA5043655) | Gadus morhua
CAACCAACGGCAAATGCGGATGGCGATGATGCTAATAATAATGACGACGATGATGTTTTAGATGTTTCGTTGCATAACAACATTATTAATATTGGTGCAGAAACCTCACAATATAAGGTTAAACTCCAGCCTATTTATAATACTGGTGGTAATAATGCTTATCTTTATGCATGGGTAGATTGGAATAAAAACGGTATTTTTGAAGTTGATGAAGTATTAAGTCGAGTGGGTACTTCTTATCCTGCGGGTAAAGAAGGTGAAAACCACGTTGGTATTAATACTAGTAATCCACAAGAAGCGGATATGATCCTTGATTTGCCAGCAAGTGTTGTCGCTGGCAATTACTTTATGCGAGTGCGTTTAACAGAAAATGATCCATTAGATTTGGCGGGTGCTACGGGTACTGATGAAGATCCGCGTTCTATTGGTGCCGTGAGTGAGAATGGCGAAATTGAAGATCATCAAGTACGTATTGATCGCTTTGATATGGGTGATTTACGTGATGAGCTAGTTGGTTTATCAACTAACCCGAGCAGCATCGATTATACAACCCGTTTAGAACATGGTGGTCCTGCTCATTATCCAAGTACTGAATTATTCATCGGTACTGAAGCAACTGATGCTGATACTGTTGATTTAACCAATATTAATTATTTCAATAATGATAATCCACAGCGTGATGATGAAACAGGGACCGGAGTCGATGATGAAGATGCTATTGGTCCTATTGATATCAAGGATACAGACAATCTCGTTAGTTTTGATATTCCCGTCACCAACACCACAGGTCAGGATGCTTACCTTTATGCATGGTTTGACTTTGACCGTGACAGTGTCATGGAAGTGGGTGAACTGACTGCTGTCAGTGGTGGTGCTAACAATGGCGCAATAGTGATCCCATCAAGTTCAGGCTCACAAACCGTTAGTATTACTTGGACTAATTTACCAACGTGGCAATACATCAATAAATACTACAGTATCCGTTTGCGTTTATCTGAAGATATTATTCCATTAAATAGTGCATCTGGTACCGCAGAAGATCCTCGTCAACTCGGTATTTTGATGAACCGCGGTGAAGTGGCAGATTTCCATGTTTATGTACAAGCAAATGGTACAGGAGGTGGTAATACACAAAATGACTTTGATCGCGATGGTGTGCCTGACTCTATCGATATTGATGATGATAACGATGGTATTTTGGATTTAGTTGAACTTGGTTATGATCCGAATTATCTGTTTGCTGATTGGTTTGAACCTGCATCAGGTGAAGCACCGAGTCATTGTCCATTAGTGAAGCACACTGCTAATGGTGAATATAATCCATTAGTGCATGGCGGTAATAGTGCGTGTGGTTTGCCTGGTGAAACGTCAAATAATCAACGTAATAGTGTTTGGGGAAACTTTGGCGGTGAGAAGTGTTCAACAAGTGCTAATCCATATGGACGTGGTTGGGGTTATCTAACCCGTTGTTCTGAAGGTGATACAGGCAACAACTGTCAAGGAACAACCAGCCATGTTGGTGATTGGTATGTATTACAAAATCAATTCTTACCAACAGGGGATGTATTTAAAGCTGGTGAAACTTATACCTTGCGTTTGCATGTCAATGTTTGGCATAGCCCGATATCTCAATTTAGAGCGGTAATTAATGGCCAAACATTAAATCCGAATGAAGCGTTAACAGCCAGTGGTGATCAAATATTAACCTTTACTTATACGCCGTCAGCTGATGCTCCATTGTCTTCTTTACGGTTGAGAAATGTCTCTGGTGGTAATAGTGGCCAAGGAAATGATTGGGGCTTCTGTGGTGTTGAACTTCTTAATCAAACCTTACATCAACAGCAGCAATCTGGTGTAGTGGAAGGTAACCATTTAGATATTGATTCCGATGATGATGGTATTCCCGATAATATTGAGGCTCAAACGTCAGAAGATTATATTTTGCCAAACGTAAATAGTTTTGCTCAATATATTGCTAATGATGGCCTTAATACCGCTTATCTTACAACCAGTGATCAAGGTACAAAAGGTCTCACGCCTGTTAATACTGATCAAGTGGTTCCTGCTGATATCGATGCTATTCCTGATTATGTTGATGATGATTCTGATGGTGACGGTATATCTGACCTTATTGAAAATGGTGCAGGCCATCCTAATACAATAACCAGTACAACCGATACTGATGGTGATGGTTTATTAGATATTTTTGATTCAATTGATGATTCAAGTGTGATTGGTTCAGCGCCCGGTAATTGGAGCCCGACAGATGAAGTGACAGCGAGTACTGTTGCACATCTAAAAACTATCTTTGGTGATGTTGATAATGATGCGGTAGATGGTGCAATAGTACCGCTCCAACTTGATCTCGATTATCGAGATTACGCACCAGCAAGTGCGCCAGGGGTATTATCAATTAGCGGTACAATTTTTGAAGATATTATTGGTGACGGTTACGCAGATGGTGATGTGACGTTTAATGATAATACAGGCGACCAACGTGGCCTACCAAATGTTACTGTGACTCTTTATTTGGATGATGGCGATAATTTACCAAATAGCAGTGATGCTTTAATAGCAACGGATGTTACTGATGCTAACGGTGAATATGCATTTACTGGACTCGTAGCTGGTGTGTATTGGGTCGCTTCTGATGCGCCAACGGTATCAAGCAATGGTAGCTCAGGTCTTATTGCTGAGCAGACCATTGGTTTTACCGCAGCAGGGGAGATTCCGGTAGCCTTTGCTATTCAGTCTTATTGTGCTGATGGTTTGGGTGGCAGCATATTGTCAACGGATACAACGCATAACTCAGATGTTTGTTATGGTGGTAAAACCGCAACGGGTGCTGATGATAATACTGATGCGGGTACACGCGAACATATTACTGGATTTTATCTTGATTATGTTCTCAATAACTTGAACTTTGGTTTTAGTTTCAATGTTGTTTCGAATACCGAACCTAGCGGTGTAGGTTCTTACGAACAGTTCTTACTTAACGCTAATGCGTATAGTGGCGCTAATGTGATGCGTTTTGTGCCTGTTGTTGTGCCTAATCGCACCACATGGTGGGAGGTTTTAAATACTGATTCCACTGTATTTACTGCGTTAACAGACAGTAATACCACCATTGATGGTAAAGCCTATGCCTTAATTGATGGTGTAACTGCACGGAATGAAGATCCATCGCTATTAGGTCCAGTGACATCTGTGGGCGCAGACTGGAACACGAGAACGATTTCTCAAGTTGACGCACCAGATTTTGCCATTAATCATGTACGGAATAATACTTGTGGCCGTAGTTTTTATGCACAAACCAATGCAGAATCTAAGAGTTGGAGTGGTTGTGCGGCGATAGAAACAGCATCAAATGCCCATAATATTACGGTGCAGAATATAGGTGTATATTCAGATGATAGTGATGGCACTGTATCTGGCCCAGCGTTCTTCGCTCGAGATGCAATCCAAAACTTTGACTTTAATAATAATGTTATTGGCGTTCTACCTACTGGTGTAGAAGCTGCAAATCAATTATACCGTGGTGCTATTATCAATAATGGTATTAATTGGGGTGGTGAACTTGATCACGACGGTTCTGGTGAAATAGACAGTAATTACTTTGCTAACACATGGGATACTGCAATTATTATTTGGTATCTGACAGATCCATTAGATCCTCGTGATACGTTTGTTATTTCTGATAACTATATTATTGATGTTGATGGTTCTGGTATCGTGCTTGATCGCGGTACTAACGCCACCACCATCAAAGGTAACTATATTGATAACGCTAAATTTGCTGGTATCGATAATGTTTCTGGTGCCTCTTCTTTGGATATTATTCAAAATACCGTTACCAATACCCAAGGCTTTTATGACCAATCAAATACGGCTTATGATAATGCGCATGTATCAGCATGGTCTCCACACGCAGGGATCAGTCTGAGCTACGGGTCTAGCATTGTTGCTGAGTTTAATAAAGCAATAAATGGTGCTGCGGGTGTCAATGGTATTGATCATATTCATGGGCTTGGTCGTGGTATTAAAATCAGTAAAAACCAGTTTGGTAATAATGGTGGTATAGCTATTGATATTGGCGAGAACGACGGTATTGATACAACTCCGCATCAGGGTGATAGTCGTCGTTGTTATTTAGCAACATATCATGGCACTCCAACAGTGACGGGACCCGCTTTACCATTAATAGAAAAAGCTGAATTAAGTGGTAATACATTAACTGTTGAGGGTAAACATTGTAATGGTGCATTTGTTAGCCAAAATAGTTATGAAATTCAATTTTATATCGTTAGTGGTGACGCAACTGATACCAGTACGTCAATAACAACAGCTAATCCTGTTGGCGGTTGGAGTTTTATGCCTAATATTGGTAATGAAATAACGGGATTAACCTACGGTGAGGGTGTTACCTATCTTGGCAGTTTGACTCAGCAAACCAATGGAACGTTCAGCGGTACAGTTAACGTTAGTGGGCTCTCTGTTGGAGATACAATTGGTGCGATCAGCTTCTCTGATCATGCTCCAGGAACAGGTGCTGTATCTGGTCAAACATCCGAATTCTCTGCAAACTTCATTGTTGGTGCTGGTGATCTTGATTATGGTGATGCACCAGACAGCACCGTTGGTGTCGGGGTACAAGATTACCGTACATCGAAAGCAGACAATGGCCCAAGTCATTCAATTTCAACTGGTTTATTCTTAGGTGCCAATGCTACAGATGAAGAATCTGATGCATTAGGTGTTGCTCAGTTATTAGCACAAGGTGATGATCTTGATACTAATAATGATGAAGATGGTCTTTCTCAGGTTGAATTAGTCAATACCGCCACTGAATATAGCATGCCAGTGAAAGTGACCAATACCACGGGCAGTGATGCGTATTTATATGCTTGGGTTGATTGGAACAATAATGGACGTTTTGATGCTGATGAGGCTGTATCTGGCATGCCATTAACAGTTGCGAATAGCGATACATCAGCAACCATTACTTGGAATACGTTACCAAGCTTAACAACAGGTGCGACATATTATGTACGTATGCGTTTATCTGATGTGGTATTAACAGGTAGTCCTACAGGAAGTGATGAAGATCCTCGTTCATTTGGTGCAGCAACTATTGGTGAAGTAGAAGATCATCTTCTTACTATAATTGATCCGTCATTGCCTATTAATCCTGTTTGTTTAACCGATGTAATGCGTAATACACTCACAGATTACGTGGCATGGAATGGCAATAATAATGGCTATAACGAGCAATATACCGCTAATAGTTGGTCAGCTGATTTACCTATTCAGCAAGGTTTCCAAGTTATTGGTCGCTTAGAGTCAACTTCGAGTGTGCCAATTAATACCAATTCGGGCAGCGGCCATACAGGGGTAAGTATTTCTCGCACAGCCAGTTTTGCAGTACGAGAAATGGCAAACTATGCCACGTCGTTTAATAGTATCCCTAATGGTGAAGTGTCGATTACTTATAGCTATTTACCGGTTACTGGTAATGAAGACTCTGCAATTTCATTTGAGATCAGTAATTTTTGGCATACAGGTATTTATACTGATGATATGACAGTGAGCTTTACGGGTAACTTTGGTCAAGGCCGTACATATATTAAACCTCCAGAGTCAAGTGGTGCAGGTAATTTATTAGTCCCTACTTATGACCCTACTGGAGTTGATATTGAGCCGGCGAAAGTTTATACCATACTTGATTTACGCCAAGGGAAAACAGGAACTGCTGGTGGTGGTGTTGCTTATCCTGTATTTACTCTGGCTGCTGGTCAATCAATCACTATTAATGTAGGTAATATTCCAGCTGGTTTAAATTACTATATGGAAACCCATCATTACCGTGTATCTGATTGTGTTAAACAGCTAGATTTTGGTGATGCACCTGATGCAAATACGAGTTCTGATAGTCAAGGTAACTACAGCACGATTAACGGCCCTACTCATGTGATTCCATCAACAGGCTCAACCGTACATCTAGGTCTACTGGCACCAGATGCCGATGATGGTGCTTTTGGTAGCGGTGCTGATACTGCAACACATCAAGCAACGATTAAAGTAACCACCGCGCCAGCAAGTAGTGGTGGTGGTAATCGTTTCTTCTTTGATGGTATTGAAGCACCTGATTTATCTCTTGCTGCTGGTACCTATCGTTTTGATGTCAGTGCGGTACCTGCCTCACATGTATTGAAATTCTCAACCATAGCTGATGGTACCTGGAATAGCGGCAGTGCTTATACAACGGGTGTGACTGAAAATACAGGTTATATCGATGTTGTGGTTGATGGTAGTACGGCTGATAACTTGTACTATTACTGTCAAAACCATGCAGGTATGGGTGGGAATGCTGCTATTACGGTGAATAGTAACTTGGCACTATTTGCTAGCGGTGATGATATTACCGATAGTGATGATGAAGATGGTGCGAACGTATTACATCATGGTCTGCGTTTAGGCAATAATAGTTATACGCTACCTGTTGATGTAACAGTAAATAGCGGCACAGCACATGTCTATGCTTGGATTGATTGGAACCAAGATGGTGTGTTTGCAACCAGTGAATTGCAGCAAACAACAGCGACTTCAACCTCAACCGTTGATCTTAACTTTACGGTACCTGCTGGTGTGGTCATGGGTGTGACTGCAGCGCGAGTTCGTGTATTTACAGCAGTACCTACAGCAGGAACTAATGATGCATTAGGCAATGATAGCCGTGCAACAAGTACCAATGTTGCTGATGGTGAAGTTGAAGATTATGCATTGGTTATGTTGGACGCATTAACTATTAGTGGTTATGTATTTAATGATAATGGTGGCTCAACAGGCACTTCAATTAATGCAATTAAAGACGGTGATGAGCTTGGTATTACCAACGTTTATGTCACGCTTTATAATAAAACGGATAATGTATGTACGTCAGTATTAACCAGTGATGGCATCACCGATGCTAATAATGATGGCAATATTGATAATGACGATATTGGTTATTACGCATTTAGTGGTGAGTTAAATAAAGACTATGCCTTGTATGAGACTGATGGTATTACGCCACCGTTAGATTGTAGTGCTGGGCCTCCAAGCATAGGCACTATCGACCCTGCAACAGGGACTGCACTTGGTCGTGATATTAGCGATCCGCCAAACTATGTCTCAGTGAATCCTAATGTTCATGATATTGGGGTAATGACAACCAGTGTTAATCATGACTTTGCTGATAAGCAATACACGAATGAATACCCAACCTGTGATACGAGTGCTTATTTGGCGAAGAATACGCCATCTGAGTTGTATCAAGTGAATCTAGTGACTGCTGATGAAACTGAATTAGGAACAGCGTCGTCGAAAACCTATAACGCGATTGGTTATAGTATCGCGCAGAACTTAATTTGGGGTGTTTATAAAAATAGCGGTACAACAAATTCCGATGTAGTGGCAATTAACCGTTTAAATGAAGAAATAATGCGTTTTAACGTGCCTGAGCTGGATGGTATTCAGTTTTCTTCGGGTGATGTGACAGATGACGATATTTTGGCAGTTATCTCTGATGCTGGAACTGGGCGTCGAATGTACTTTATTGATGTTGATGTAAATTCAGCAACATATGGACAATACTTAGGTCGCTCGGCAGCACTGAATATTGCCCTTGGTGATTTTGCTATTCATCCACTGGATACGGGTAAAGGTTGGGGTGTTAGCTCTGATAAGAAGCTTTATCGTATTGATTTTGTAGCAGATAGAGCAAGTTCAACTTATACCGCATCAGCGACGAATGTCGGTCAAACGAATATCGTTCCATCCAGTGGCGCTGTGGGTGCCTTCTATTTTGATAATTTAGGCTTTGCATATGCCTCAGTGAATTCTGATGGTAGCTTATGGCGTTTTGATTTATCTAACCTCAGCGCACCTGCCGCTGATTTAATTCAAGCAATTAAGAGTGGGGATGGAGTAGCAGCGTCAGGAAATGATGGCGCGCGTTGTCGTTATGCACCAGTACCGACTGATTATGGTGATGCACCAACCGCGTTAAACTATGCGACAGAGCTTGCTGATATGGGACCTCGTCACCAAACAGACACGGGATTGCCATTTATTGGTGCAATCGGACCTGATAATGAAAATGACGGTCAACCGACGGTCGCTGCCGATGGTGATGATGTTAATGGCTTAGTACCTGATGATGAAGATGGCTTCGTACAGCCACAAATAAATGGTCTTCTTGTTGAAGATGATGTGGTATCACTGACGGTTCCGGTAGTGACATCGGGTAACGATAACCTGCACGGTTGGATTGACTTTGATGGTGATGGTTCATTTGATGCTGATGAATATACAACCGCTGTGTTTACCACTGACGGTAATGTGCAATTAGACTTTGTTGCACCAGCTGATGTTCAAGCTATTAGTACTTATGTGCGTTTACGTGTGTGTTCAAGTAGCTTTAGCTGTAATACGCCAACGGGCAGTGTAGAAGATGGTGAGGTCGAAGATCATGCTATTAGCTTAATGCCAGTAGGTGACCTTGAGCTCAACTTAACGCTGGATCCAAGTGTTAACGTAACAATAGGTATTCCATTTAACGTTATCGTGAGTGTAGAGAATAAGGGAACAACAGTTGCTGCAAATACTAAAGTAACCCTACCTATACCGGCAGGATACAGTTTTGTTAAAGCCTATGCGGGTGATGGTATAACCGAAATTACCACTTATGATCCGCTAACCGGTGAACTTGATTTAGGTACGATTGGACTTGGGTTTAATGACTACGCGATTATTCGTCTTGCACCACAAGATATGTCTGCACCAAGTATTAATGCTGAAATTATTGCTACCGATATTATCGATATTGATTCAACCCCTAATAATGGCTTTGGTAATGGTGAAGATGATACTGATGTAGTCACACCAGTGATTACCAATATTATTCAGCCTGGTGCGTGTGATGCGCCAGTGGTATTTGAAGGTGGCGATGCTTATCAATCAGCAAATGGTGAGTACATTGTGACTGAAAGCCAAACTAATCAGCAAGGCTATTTATGGAGCTATGGTTTCATTGATTTAAATCAACCACTTTATGCTGAGCTTGCTGTTTATTTAGGTGATCGTACTTGTAATACGGGTTGTCCAAATGGCATTGAGTCAGGAGCTGATGGTATGACGTTTGTCCTCTCTGCCGACTCACGTGATTTAAATGCATTTGGTGCATTTGGTGGTGGTTTAGGTGTCGGTAATATCTTTGGTGCAACGCCTGTATCACCGTCCATCGTGTTTGAGTTTGATACCTTCGATAATACCTTTATTGGTGCAACGGATGATGCACTAGGTGGGCAATATATTGACCATACAGGCGTATATTTAAATGGTGATGTTTATACACCAAGTGCTGCGAATACGCTCATTCCTGCCACTTCAGTAAATGGTGGAGAGCTTGAAGATGGTCGTTATCATATTGCGCAATTTGAGTGGGACCCAACAACCAATATCTTTACCTATTACATGGACGGTGTTTTAGTCGGACAATTTACTCGTGATATTCGTAATGATATTGGAACGAGGATGGTTCGGTTTGGATTTACAGGTAGTACAGGAGATGGTTATAACCTTCAAAAAGGGTGTTTCACTCATGCGCCAAATGTATTGGGGTCTGATTTAGGTGATGCACCAGATACCACGGTAGGCACTGGTCCTAATAACTACACCACGATTTATGAAAATGATGGAGCGATGCATGTTCAAGCTGATACCGATGACAATGGAGCGATAGATCTTCGACTTGGTGCTGAGTGGGATGCTGATCTTGGTGATTTACAAGATATTGGTGCACTCGCAGATGACAATAATAACTTTGATGATGAAGACGGTATTAACGCATTGTTATCTGCTACCAAAGGTGATGATTTTAACCTTGAAATCATGGTACTTGAAGATGCGGCTCGTACATCAACAGGCCAACAGCTTCATGCATGGTTAGACTTCAATCTTGATGGTGATTGGGATGATGCCAATGAGAAAATTGTAACCGAGCCTAGTGCAGCTATTGGTAGTAATAGTTTTACTATTCCAATCCCTAGCGATGCAACTGTTGGTTATAGCTACTTACGTGTTCGTTTATGTAGTGGTAATGATTGTGCTTTATCAACAGGTATGGCATTCGATGGTGAGGTTGAGGATTATCGAATTCTAATTTCTGATTTAGTGGGTAATAACACTTGTGACTTGATTGTTCAAACTCAGAAACCTATTGCTGCGACGGATTATAACTTTAATGCGATTGATGTGACCAGTAATCCAATTTCTTTCACTGATATTGTGAGTCCTATTGTTATTACTAATCAGCCAAATATTAATAATATTAACGCGATTGGCTTTAATCGAACGAGTGGCCTTATTTACGGTACCTTTACAGATATGTCACAAACAGATCGCATCCATCACTTATTTGTGACAGATAAAACAGGCACTAGCTTTATTGATTTAGGACCAATTACTGCCGCAGGTAATGCCACGATACGTCGGTTAACTGATGGAGAAAGCTTTGACTTTGTTGAAGGTGATAGCTTGCGTCATTCAGGTTATAGCTCAACTTCTACTGTATTAAGCGCACCAACAATGGGTGATGTCACAATAGACGGTAACACTCTAGTTGTATGGCGTACAACATGGGACTCATTAGTGAAAATTGACCTTAATAGTCAAACGTTTACTGTAGTTAATGTTGATATTGCGGCAATGGGTGGTTCGTTAACAGGCGGTGCAATTGAAGTCGGGGCTGATTTAGCGATTAGTCCACAAACAGGCTTAGGTTATATGGTTGATCTGGTTGGCGGTAATCTCTATAGCGTTGATTTAACATCTGGTGCGATTGCGCAGCAAGATTTAGTTTACTTCGGCAGCGAGCCAACGTTAGATGTTAACAGTAAGCTTCAAGCTGGTGGGTTGATTATTGATAATGCATTAAGTCTTTATGCTATCACCAATGGTGGTAATCATGACACTAACCAAAGTGGTGCGATTGACCTTGATAAGCGTTCGGTTATTTACCGCATTAACTTACCATTAGCTGAAATTGAATTTGTGACAGCAACAGATGCAGAATCACTCCAAGGTAATGATGCTGCGGGTTGTTATAACGCTGTTGATTATGGTGATGCTAACGCAAACTACGGTATTGCAAGCCACGCATACTTTGATGCCGCTCTTGATGGTAGTGCTGATCTGATGCTAGGTAATCGTTGGGATCCTGAATTCAGCCAGTGGAGTACTATTGATGCTTCTGGTGATGATGTTCATGGTCAAGATGATGAAGATCTTAATATTCCAGCTAAAATCGTGGTCGAAACACCAACGAACCTGCCGATTAGTGTCGTGGGTAATGGTTTTATTAGTATCTGGGTTGACCTCAATAATAACGAAGACTTCAACGATGCGAATGAGCAGCTTGTTAATGATCAAGCAGTAATTGCTGGTAATAATAGTATTCCAATTACTCTTGATGCGACCAGCGCTGAAGGCTTTAACGGCAGCACGGTAATGAGAATACGTTTATGTTCAACGGCAAGCAGTTGTAATACACCAGAAGGTGTAGCAACTGATGGTGAAGTAGAAGATCATTGGTTTGAATTATTAAATCGTATTCTTCTGAGTGGGTTTGTCTTTGAAGATAATGGTGCTGGTGGTGCAACAGCTGCCCATGATGGTGTTATTGATGGTGATGAAATTGGACTTGGTAATTTCACTGTTAATGTGACTTTTAATGATGCAGGCGTGACTGGTGTTAATAGTGGTGATGTGATTGCGACAGACATTACATCTGGTAATGGTTCATATCAATTTGAAATTGGTGTCGATTTTGCGAATAAGAATTTATTACTTAATGTGATTAAGCAAGCTAACTGGATTGATATTAGTGAATCTGATGTATCAACTGTTCCACAAGTAACAAGCAGTGCTGTTATTGATAGTGAAATGACAGTTAATGCTAATGCTGGCGATAACATTACCGAACTGAATTTTGGTAAAGTAAAAGAGCCACGTATGGAACCGGATAACTTTACAGAAGCAGAACCAGGTAAGCCTGTATTGTTTGAACATAAATTTACAGCAGCAACAGCAGGTACAGTTGATTTTTCTATCATCAATGAAATGACAGAACCCGCTAATGATGATTGGAGTTCATCGCTTTATCTCGACAATGACTGTAATGGTATTATCGATGGTGCTGATGTTGTCATTACTGCTGCAATACCTGTCTCAGGTAACACCGCAATTTGCTTGCTAAGTAAAGTTTTTGTACCTGCAAATGCTTCGCTGAATGCTCAATATAATTATGAGATAGAAGCGAATATGGTGTTTGAAGATAGTATTGGAACTGGTCATGGTGTCACACGCTTAGTGCTTGATAGTGATACTGTTCGTGCAACATATTCAGGTGCAGGCGAGCTGAAACTTGAGAAGACGGTACAAAATATTACCCAAAGTTCAGCAGCAAGTGCAAGTAATACGGGTAAACCTGGCGATGTATTAGAGTACGTTATTACTTATAGCAATATCGGTAGTGGACCAATTAAAGAAATTACCGTCTTTGATACGACACCAGCCTTTAGTTTATTGAATACTGCTGTTGACTGTAGTGGTGTACCTGCCTCATTAGCCTGTGCTGTATCAACACCAAATGGTATGAATAGTGCAGGTTATCAAGGTGAAGTTAAGTGGATTCTGACTAATGAGCTGCAACCAGGTGAGAGTGGTACCGTGAGCTATCAAGTTGTAATAGAGTAATCAATATTATTATTATGCAACGCATTTTATTATAATGCACCTCAATCAATTTGTTCTTAGTTTCATAATGAGTTGATTGAGTGCCTATTTTTTTTGGCATATATGCTGCATATGCTCCTTCGTATCAATGAAGAGGCATATCAATGTATATAAAAATGAAAAATTTGATATTTATAATAATGATATTATTGTTAGTAATAATACCATTTCGTGTAGCCGCAACGGTTTATTTAAATGTTAACCCTAATCAAGTTAATGGTATTGCAAGCTCAATAACAGCATTGAATGTTGGTCAAACATCTACGCTTTTAAATTCAAATGTTACCGTTCAGCATACTGATGATACACAAGGTAATATTCATCATTTAATGCGGTGTGGTAATAATGGTTTATCATTTGCTAATGGTTATGTGGTAAATTTAGGTAATCCAGATTATCGAATTCAGTTATTTCTGGATAATCAATGGAAGCAACATTGTAATACAGGCTCAACAGCCCCTAACTTTTATGGGCCATATTATGATAGTAATCAATCTAAAAATGTTTCTGTACGATTAGTGCTACAACGCTTTCAAGATACGGGCAGTACGGCGAATCTGACATTGCCTGACTATATGACATTTTGTTTTGCGAATGCCGAAGATGGTCAAAATAGTTCTGATTGTTGGTATACAAACACCAATGATCAGTATTATCGCTGGCGTACAACCAGTGGTAGTCGAACGGTTACGATTATTCCTAATGATCAATTTGATTATGGTGATGCCCCTGATGATGGCACTAATTCTACCTTTCATACCCTAGCAGCTAATAATGGCGCGATGCATGATTTTACTGATAGTAATGCGATTTATATCGGTACTATTGCTCCCGATCATGATAGCGGCACCTTTCAAGATATTAATTCCAGCCAAGATAATATTAATGGCACCAATGATGAAGATGCTGTTGGTGTTTTAAATTTTGACTCATCGAATTCTATTTTTACCGTTAATATATCGTGTAATGACAATGTCTCTGGTACTGATCTCGGTGCGATTGTGCATGGTTGGATTGATTTTAATAGTAACAATCAATTTGAAGTTGACGAATATACATTCCGAGAATGTGTCGATACCGATCCTGCGAATGAAGGGAGTGCTTTATTACGCTGGATTGATATTAATAACGTCCAAGATGGGCAAAGCTATTTAAGATTACGGATCACCAATCAAGCATTACCTACCGATGATCTTTCAACAACATGGGATGAACGAGCGACAGGTATGGTCGTTGGTGGTGAAATTGAAGATCATCTAATTACATTTAGTCAGGCTTCTGATTTTAGTGATGCCCCCGACAGTTATTCAACCTTAAAATCGAGTAACGGTGCCGAGCATGGTTTAGGGAGTAATCGTTATACTATTATGCTTGGTGATAAAGCACCGGATGCTGATAGTGATGGTTTTTCTGATGGTATAGAAGATTTCCCGAATACTGCAACCGATGATGATGTGACTGATACTTCAGGTATTGCTAGTGGTAATGATGAAGATGGTGTTACAGGGATGCCTGGATTTTTCCTTGATAGTACTCAATACAGTGTTGATGTGATCTGTAATGATCATGATGGGATTAATGATGTTGGGGCAAAGGTTTATGGTTGGGTCGATTTTGATAATAACGGTACTTTTGATGTGGCTAATAATGAATTTGCTGAAGCAGATTGTCATGATATCGATGCATCAAGTGCAGGTAATGCAACATTATCATTTAGCGGATTTACAGTTACCAATAATACAAACACGACATTTGCACGTTTAAGAATAACCACACAGCAATTAACGGCAGCTGATTTTAATGGTTTCTCCGCTGACGGAGAGGTAGAAGATTATTCTGTTATTGTTGGTTTTCGTATTAGCGGTAAAGTGTTTACTGATGGTGGAACAGACACTAGTTTAGGTAATTCATTGGCGTTTTATAACGGAATACTAAACGGCGCAGAAGCGGGTATCAGTAATGTTGCGGTGACGTTATATGATGAAACAACAAATACCTGTCAGTCAACTATCACTGATAATAATGGTGATTATTCTCTTGCGGCGTTAAATGGACATAGCTATACCATTTATGAAACGGCGAATGAAGTTACACCGGCACCAATGGTTTGTCCTCCACAAATAGGGACAGTGAATGCAGATGGCTTATTAGAAAATAATACGATTGCCGATCCGGCAACTTATACATCCAGCAGCAGTAATGTAATTGATTTAGGTGTGGTAAATAATAATAGTAATAATAATAATTTTGCCGATATTGTTGCACCTGGTTTTTCCGCATGTGATGCCGATGGTTACCTAACAATGCGTACACCCGCTGATTTATTTGCGGTAGATTTATTTACGGGTGATACGGAAGAATTACAATCTGACCTAACTGGATCACCATTTAATGATGGAGGGTTACAAGTCGGTTATTTTATTCAGAATAACCATATCATTGGTGATATAGGTGTGACAGATGAGAAGTTATTGGCACTGATTGATGGCAACCGTCAAATGCATTTATTACCGATTACCTTAACGGGCACAAATATTAATATTGGCTTTAATAATGCGACAATTTCTAACGACGGTATTTTATATCTTGGCGGGGGAAGTCTTTCGTATGTTTTAAAAATTGATGTTAACCCCGCTAGTCCAACTTATTTGACCGAAGTCGGAAGACCGACTGTTTCGGCATTTTCTACTGCAGACTTTGCTATTAATCCTGTCGATGGGAAAATATACGGTTTACGTCGTGATGGGACAATTACACTATTTAATCCCACTAATAATTCGAGAAGTAATGCGAAATCAGTCACCAAGGTCATCACAAATGGCGTTACGCGTAATTATAATAATAACCATTTTAGTTCTAGTTACGGCGCTGTTTATTTTGATCAAGCAGGTAATATGTATGCTATCAATAATGGTAAATATACGCCGACCAATCCTGATATATTAGCCCCAGTACTTCAAGTCCCTATTGGTGACGGTAGTGCAACAACTTATACCGCAACTGTGGTATCAAATTTAGGTTTTACAATGTCAAGTAATGACGGTGCCCGTTGCCGTTATGCACCATTAGGGCTTGATTTCGGTGATGCACCTGATAGCTATATGACATCTAACTCAGTCGCTGGGCCATTTCATGTTACTCGCCAAAATAGTGTTTGGTTAGGTGATAACAAACCTGATAATGATATTGATGGTGTGCCTTCTGTTAATGCTGATAGTGACGATCTTGGTGGTACAACTCCTGATGATGAAGATGCTTTCGCTAATCAAGTACGCGTGTTTATTAATAACGGTACAGGCTCACTTACCGTACCTATAACCAATAACTCAAGTGAAGATGCCACGTTGTATGTGTGGGTAGACTTTGATCAGAGTACTGAATTTGATGCTAACGAACGTACCAGTATTACGATTCCAGCATCTCAAACATCAGGTACTGTGACGGTTAATTGGGCAGGGCTTACGACAGTGATGACAGGGGATACGTACATGAGACTGCGTATTTGTACTAATAGTGCAGTTGCAAGTTGTAATACACCTGTAGGTATTGCCAGTAACGGTGAGGTAGAAGATCACCTTGCAAAAGTCATTGAAGGCGTTTTTCCAAATACGACCTGTGATGGTTTGTATCAAACTGACAGTCAGGCTTCAACGAGTATCAATTTTCGAAATATTACAACAACGAATCTTCCTTTTATAGCCACCGATATTATTACTAATACAACAGGGTTTGATCATCTAAACGCGATTGCTTTTGATCGTGTAGGAGGTGTTTTTTATGGTGTCTATATTGATAATGTTAATTTATTACATGTGGTAATGTTTGATAAACAAGGCAATATTGTTGATATTGGCGCACCTACAGCGAATGCTGATTTTAATATAATTAATGTACAAACCGGGGCAGTAACCACGGTTATAGAGGGGTTACCGATTACAGTTTCTCCAACGCTAATGGGTGAGCTTGGTACGATCAGTAATGATGGTCAATATTTGTATATAGGTCATCCGTCAAGTGGACAAATATTAGCCGTTAATACCAATACTTTTAAAGTTGATGCTGTAAATCTGTTATTGCCTGATATTGGAATGACATCGGGAGGAGGCTTAAATTTACCGTTTGATAATGATTGGCTCATGGATGCGGATTCCGGCAATATTGTGACAACAGAAGTTTCTGCTCGCACGCTTTATAGTATAAATCCACAATCTGGTGCTATTTCTGCAACGGCAATTGATTTTGGTACGACGCCTCCTGATGCTAAAACGTATGGTATGGCGCAAGGAGAAGGCTATTTAATCTACTTTATTATTGATGGTGATTATGACAGTGATTTAAATGGCAGTTTAGATGCATCAGGTAAAGCGCTTTATCAACTTAACCTTAAATCGAAAAAAGCATTATTGATGGGATCAATAACCGGAGGAGAAAGCAGTTTTTCTGATGCCGCAGGGTGTTTATTACATGCTCGTGATTTTGGTGATGCAGCAATAACTTATGGTGAAGTATCTCATTACTATTTTGATGGTAATGATAATGGCGTTGTTGATTATCAGTTAGGTAGTCAATGGGATAGTGAATTTTTTGCTTTTACCAGTAATGATGCTCGTGATGATAATTTATACACTTTAATTGATGAAGACGGCGTTGTAACGGCTGATTTTCTTGAAGCAGGAAGTAACGATTTGATGGTGACTGCGAGTCAAGTTGGTGTCATTAATATATGGTTAGATTATCAGAATGGAGGCACTTTTGATGTTAGCGAGCAACTTGCGACAAATGTGGCTATAAGCGCAGGCAGCAATACAGTCAGTATTAATTTAGATGCCACAGCAATGGGATCATATAATGGTTTAACGACTCTAAGAGTACGATTTTGTGCGGCTATTGGTCAATGTGATCAATTTAATGACACTGTTCAAGGTCACATTGCTGCAAATGGTGAGGTAGAAGATTATCAAGTATGGACAACGGCAATACCGTTAATTACAGAGTCCTGTGATAGTGCAACGCTTAGCCATGGATCAGAAAGCAGCTTTAGTCTTGCAGCTATTCAGCCCGCCGTTCAACCATTTGCGACGACGATATTACAGCAGCCAGTAGTTATTTCTGGGCTACCCTCAATTAATAGTGTTAACGCATTAGGTATTCATCCTACCAATTATCAAATATATGGTGTGGTCATGGATACGTCATCACCAGATCGTAATATTCATTTATTTGTCACTGATCAAAGTGGTACGGATATTATTGATTTAGGTACGATTGTCTCTTCTCAAAATCAAATCCTCACACATGCAACTGTCGGTACTGTTAGTTTTATTAAAAATCAGTTATTAACTCGTAATGTTGGTGCGCTGAATATTCAATCAGCATCACGAGGTGCTATTGATCCTAGTGGTGAATATCTGTACCTCCATCATGCAGAATGGCATCAATTAATAAAAGTGCATTTACGTGATCGTATTTTCACTATTGTTGAAATGGATATAGCGGTTAATGGAATGGGGGGGGATTTTGCTTTTGCGGCTGATGGCTACCTATATAACCCTGATATCACCACTAGTACATTGTATAAGATGAACGTTACAACTGGCTCGGTGGTGGCTACAAGTCTTAATTGGAACGGTATTAGCCCACCAACTAATAATGGTGGAACGGGCGCAGTGTTTATGGATACGGGTATTTTCATGTATGCGATCAGTAATAATGGCACACATGATCTCGATCGTGATGGCACACCTGAGTATGACGGTTCAACGATGTACCGTTTAAATACATTAACGGCTGACATTGTTCCTGTTGCTGCAATGGCCAATGATTATCCATCAAGCCTTGATGGCACTGGGTGTTTTGATTCGGCTGATTATGGTGATAGTACTTATGTAAATGATGGTTTAGCAGGTCATCGATTTTACGATAATGACGCTGACGGAGTGGCTGATTACCGTCTAGGAACATTGTTTGATGTTGATTTAACTCAGCCTCAAACTCAGACCGCGTTAGGTGATGATTTGCTTGATATTGATGATGAAGACGGTGTTGATATGCCCGCTAGCATTGTGGTTAATAGTATCGTTAATGTGGATGTCACTGTTAGTAATCAAGCTTCAGGTTCATTAAAACTTAATGCATGGGTCGATATGAATGGTAATGGTAGTTATCACGAAACGGGTGAACAGGTCGTTAATGAAGTGGATGTTGTTGACGGAGTGAACGCTATTCAGCTGATCTTACCTGCGGCATTTACACAAGGTTACAATGGTAATACAACAATCAGGTTTCGATTATGTGCTCAAGCTAACCAATGTAATGCACCAGATGATACTCAATTAGGGATGTTAGCACCAAATGGTGAAGTAGAAGATTATCCATTTGAATTAATTAATCAAATAGTGATTAAAGGTTTTGTTTTTAATGATAATGCCGCTGGAGGTGCCACAGCTCATGATGGTGTAATGGCGCTAACAGAAGCAGGTTTAGCCAGTTTTACTATTGAAGCAATTTATCAAGGTGCGGCGATTACAGGTTATAACTCCGGTGATCTTGTGGCTCGAACCCGTAGCCGTGGCGATGGTAGCTACGAGATTTTGTTACCCGTTGAAGTTGCGACTCAGCCTGTAATAATACAGGTGATAGGTCAAGCAGCATGGATTGATATCAGTGAAAGTGATCTTACTGCTATTTCACAAGCAAGTAGTAGCAGTGTGACAGATAATCAGATCGCTGTTACCGCAAATGCTGGAGATAACGTTGAATATCTCAATTTTGGTAAAGTAAAACCGCCTATTTTAGAGGCAGATAATTTTACTGAGGTTGAACCGAATAAATTTGTATTCTTGCGCCACCAATTAAAGACATTTACTTCAGGGAACATTACGTTAGAGGTCAATAACACCACTATTTCACCACCGAATACAGGCTGGTCGATACAGTTATACCGTGATAATAATTGTAACGGCAGCATTGATAGTGGGGATAATGCGATTGTTGCGCCAATAGCAACAACAGCAGTTACGACGTTTTGTGTGTTGAGTAAAGTATTTGTTCCTAATAACGCCAGCTTAAATGCTGTAGTGAATTATGATGTAAAAGCCACAATGATCTTTGAAGATAATGCAGGGGTTGGGCATGGTGTAACACGAATTGTAACCGATACTGATACCGTTAAAGTAACGTTTGCCGGAGCGGGTGAATTAAAACTAACTAAGACAGTGAATAATCTCACTCAAGCAACCGGGAAAACAACCCAAAATAATGCTAAACCCAATGATGTATTACGCTATGAAGTGTATTTTGAAAATGTAGGAACAGGGGATATTTCTGATGTATCAATCTTTGATGATACGCCTGCTTATACTTCACTAGATCAGATATTAGATTGTGCTAATTATACTTATCCTTCAACACTTAATTGTAATGTGGTTACAGAGCATGGTAGTAATATTATTGGTTATCAAGGGCAAATTAGAATTGAATTTGATGGCGTGTTACAGCCGACAGAAAGCGGCCTAATTTATTATCAAGTCAGAATAGAATAAACATTTTTATAATTATTCTTATTTTGCTACAAATTTAAAATGTATTATTTGATAAAGTGAAAACGTGAGATAAAACAGATTATTATGTTTTTATTTTTTACGGTATGTTTTTTGCAAATATTGAAATGGCGATCATTACACTAACTGACATTGTAATAGCGACCCATAATTAATGATATGAGTCAGTGTATGGAGACACAAAATATACAGGGGCTAATAGCAATGTCTTATTCGAGTAAACTTAAAAATAAGATAAAAAAAAGTGCCATATATTTATTATTACTCATGGTGTCGTTGTTGATAAATACAATAATATCACCGATTAATGCAGCCATCTGTGATGATTATTTTCTTCTTAATTTATATGAAGATGATACTGATTCAATATATCAGATTCATAAATTTAATGATCAGAATAGCGTATTAAGTTTTACTCCAATAAATACTAATTTAGAGACGACAGGCATCAGTGGCATTAATGCCCGTTGGTTTAACACATTATCGTATAATCCCGTCGATAGTCGTCTCTATGGTATTGTTTATGATCGCAATGATCCTCTTTATCCAATGTATTTATATTCAATGACGGTAACGGGCAGTAATATTACCAATCATGGTGTGATTCATGCTGGTGGTACCCAAAACCTCACCCGTGATTTTGGATCATACCCTGCAATTACTTTTACTGATGGCCAATCTTTTACTCAGCAAGTGACGAATTACACGCCAGGTGATGAAGATGACGAAGGGTATACGGCAACTTATTTTTCTGGTGCGATAAACCCTGCGGGTACGCATCTCTATTTATTTCATTTTGATGATTATCATATTTTAAAAGTGGATTTAGCGACCCAAAAATTCACAGTTCTTCAGCAAGATACAGTTGTTAGTTCTATTGCGTCGGGTGATTTTTCATTTGATTCGGCTGGTTTTCTCTATGCCATTAAGCAAGATAGTAGCGACTTAGTGAAGCTTAGCCCCGAAGCTGGAACAGCATCTAGTATCGCATTAACATGGCAAGGGTTAGCGCCGATTAATATAACTTATCCTGCCCATTTATTATTACGTGACGACAATACCGCTCAATTTATCCATCGTTATGGTACGCATGATCTTGATAACGATGGTGTTACTAGAGAATACACTGGACCTGTATTATATGAAGTGACCATTTCGACTGGCATTGTGAGTGCAGTGAAAGCTGTTGATAGTCAATATAACGATTGGACATTTGATGATGTCGCTGGTTGTGCTACTGCTTTATCGATAACAGAAGATTATGGAGATGCGCCACAAGGTCTTGATCTCAGTAATGGTTATGATGCTGCAACTTATCCCGTTACAACCGCCAATGATGGTGCTCGACATACTGTTATTGCCGGTGTGTGCTTAGGCACTGCTGTACCCGTTAATTGTTCAAATCATATTGATACTGAAGTTGCACCGGCCCCTCATATAAATGCGACCACAGATGGATTAGATGATGGTGTGCAAATTAACCCTAATGACAGTGTCATTGGATTGAGTAATCAGGCCATTATTTACACTAACCGCTTTATTAATGGTACTGATGTTAACGTTGATAATGAAGTCGTGATCACCGCCTCTGCTGTTGGTTTTATTAATATATGGCTTGATATCAACCAAGATGGTGATTGGAATGATACCGTTAATGGGCAAAGTGAATTAGTTGCAACCTCCGCTGTTATTCAAGGTGATAATAGTATTACTTTTACTATTCCGAGTTCTAGTGTGCATGGCCCGAGTTATTTGCGTGTTCGTTATGCCTCAAACGCAGCAAACATTGCGACAGTAACCGGACTCGCTACTGATGGTGAGGTCGAAGATTACTTAGTTAATATTGCAGCACCTTCGTTAGCCATTACGGGGTGTAACGTTGGCATGATTCAAAATGGTGGATTTGATATTCCAGCAGGCACACCAAGCCAAGGATTAACCGATGAATATTTTCGTGAAGAAAATGTACCTGGATGGTCGATTGGCCCACACAGCGTAGGTTCGTTTATCACCTATGATTGGGATTCGAGTGGTAATTTAGTTCAATCACGTGAACGTTATGGTCCGGGTAATGCAACGACACCTACTGGTGGCAATATTGCAGAACTGAATACATTTATACCACAAATGTATTATCAAGATATTGTTACTGAGCCTGGACAAATACTGGCATGGGATTTTTATTGGTCGCCGCGACGTAAAACATCGGGTGGTGATCAACAAGCAGAAATGCGAATTGGAACAACAGATAATGTACAACAGGTACAATTAACTGACCAAAAGAGCAGTACTGATGTTGGGTTTATTCAATACTCAGGTATTTATACCGTACCCGCAAACCAATATATTACTCGTGTTGCTTGGCTGCCCGTTCAGTGGGCATCAGACGGTGAAGGTAACCTCATCGATGGTATTAATGTTGGTTGTGTACCTAGTTATGACTATGGTGACGCACCTGACAATGGTGATGCATCGAATAACGCAATGGATGATTACACTACGCTACTTGCCACCAATGGCCCTTATCATCAGATTCCACTCTCTGGTTCAGTCGCTTATCTTGGCAGTAATGCCCCTGATAGTGATGATGGCACATTAGCCAATACTCAAGCGGATAGTGATGATACTACTGAAATGAGCATTGGAATTGATGATGAAGATGCCATCTCGACACTATTATCGATCAGTGATCAAGCGACCGATTATGCATTAACTATCCCTTGTAATAGTCATAATTCCCCCGTTTTTGGTTGGATAGATATTAATCAAAATGGCATTTTTGAGGCAGTATTGAATGAACAAGCTAGTGCGAATTGTTTCGATGTTACGCCAAATGTTGATGGCTCTGTCACACTCAATTGGAATGGTTGGAATAGCAATGATGTAGTGATAGGCGAGACTATTTTACGGCTGCGTATTGTGCCAGATAGTCAGTTTTCAGGTCAAGATAGCAGTGTAACCCCTGAAGATGAACGCAGTATAATTACAGCGATCGGTGGTGAAATTGAAGATCATCGAATTAAAATAACACGAACAGGTGATTATGGTGATGCACCCGATGATGGTACTAATGCAACCTTCCATACATTATTAGACAGTAATGGCCCTGTGCATGAAATTGGTGCCATTACTGGAATTTACTTAGGTGATATTGAACCGGATATGGATCCCGGAACTTATCAAGATATTGATGCTAATCAAGACGATGCTAATGATAATTCAGCATTGCGTTCGCTAAGTGATGAAGATGCTGTTAATAATGTCATTTTAGATTCATCTAAATCAACCTTTACGCTAAATGTACCTTGTAATGATTTTGTAGCGGGTGATGATTTAGAAGCAATTGTCCATGGTTGGATTGATTTTAACGGCAATCAACAATTTGAGCGTAGTGAGTATGCTTACCGTGAGTGTATTGATGTTGACGAAGTCTCGACAGGTATGGCGATCTTACGATGGATAGATATTGCTCAAGTTCAAGAAGGGACGAGCTATTTACGGTTACGTATTACGAATCAATTATTACCACAAGATCTAGGAACAACAACATGGGATGAGGCATCAACGGGCGATGTGGTAGGGGGAGAGGTTGAAGATCATAAAATTACCTTTAGCCAAGCATCAGACTTTGGTGATGCACCAGATATCTATAAAACATTAAGCAGTAATAATGGAGCAGAGCATGGTCTTGGAAGCTATCGCTATAGTCTCTATTTAGGCTCAATAGCCGCCGATGCCGATAGTGACGGTTTCTCAAATGGCACTGAAAATAACGTTAATACTGCAACAGATGATAATAATACCGACACATCGGGGATTAGTGCGGGTAATGATGAAGATGCAGTGACGGGTATGCCGGGGTTCTTCATTGATAGTACTGATTATCAAATTGATGTGGTGTGTAATGATCATGATGGTAATGCAGATCTAGGCGCAAATGTTTATGGTTGGGTCGATTTTGATAATAATGGTAGTTTTGATGTCAGTAATAATGAATTTGCCCAAGCAACATGTGATGATACGGATGCTATTTCTGATGGTTCAGCAACGTTGTCATTTACCGGCTTTACTGCTGCAACAGTGCCCGCAACCACATTTTCTCGCTTACGAATAACTACTCAAGCTCTTGGCAGTAATGATTCAGCAGGGTTTGCTGTTGATGGTGAAGTAGAAGACTATGCAGTTATTATTGGCTTCAAAGTTAGTGGTAAGGTGTTTGCAGATAGTAATAGTGCTGTTACAGATGGCATGAATTATTACAATGGTAACCTTGATGCTGGCGAGTTAGGAATTGGCAATGTCGTGGTTACTTTATACGATGTCACCACCAATACCTGTCAATCTACTACCACCGATATAAACGGTGACTATGCACTGGCTGCGTTAACTAATCATCAATATAAACTTTATGAAACTGCCAATGAAATGATACCAGCACCTTCAATTTGTCCTCCAGAGGTGGGCGCGGTAAATAGTGATGGTTTATTGATAAATAATACTATTACTGATCCTGCTGGATATACATCAAGTTCAAGTAATATCATTGATTTAGGTACGATAACCAGTGATGATTCGGGGAATAACTTTGCTGATATTAGTGCACCTGGGTTTGCATCGTGTGACGCAGATGGTTATCTCTCACTGCGAACACCAACGGATTTATTTGCTGTTGATTTATTTACCGGTGACACTGAAGAGCTTGCTGCCAATATTACCAGTACTTATAACAGTGGCGGTTTGCAAGTGGGTTATATGATGCAATATAACCATATTATTGGTGATATCAGTCAAACCAATGCGAAGTTAATTGGTTTAATTGATGGTAATTATAACGTCCATTTATTACCGATTACCCTTACGGGAAGTAATATTAATATTGCGTTTAATAATGCCACTATCTCTGATGATGGCATTCTCTATATGACAGGTGGTAACACGGCCTATCTTTTAAAAGTGGATGTAAACCCTGCCAGTGAAACCTATCTACAAGAAGTCGGCCGACCAAGTATTTCTAAATTTGATACTGCTGATTTTGCGATCAACCCGGTTGATGGCAAGCTATATGGGTTACGGGCTAATGGGACAATTGCGAGTTTTGATCCTGCAACCAATAGCCGTAGCAATAGTAGATCGATTAATACGGTTATTTCAGCTGGAATAACGCGTGGCTATAATGCGGCTCATTTTAGTTCTAGTTATGGTGCTATTTATTTTGATCAAGCAGGGAATATGTATGCCGTTAATAATGGTACTTACTCAAAAGGAAATATAGCCGCTCCAGTATTACAAATACCAATCGGTGATGGTTCGGCGACTAACTACACTGCAACCATAGTGTCTAATTTAGGTTTTACCATGTCGAGTAACGATGGGGCTCGTTGTCGTTATGCACCATTAGGGCTTGATTTTGGTGATGCGCCAGACGGTTACTTAACGTTGAATAGCTCAAGTGGCCCTTATCATGTAACCCGTAATAACACATTATGGATAGGTGATAATAAACCTGATAACGATGTTGATGGTTTACCCCAAATGTTGGCTAATGGCGATGATACTATCGGCACAACACCGGATGATGAAGACGGGTTTGATAATCAAGTTCGGGTGTTTATTAATAATACTAATGGCAGTATTACGGTACCAATTACCAATAATTCAGGTAAATCGGCCACACTTTACGCATGGGTTGATTTTAATCAAAGTGATGGTTTTGAATTATCAGAACGGGCTAGTGCCCCTGTTAATGCAACAGTAACCCAAGCGAATATCAGTGTCAGTTGGAGCGGATTGAGTGGTGTAGTAACGGGCGATACTTATTTACGTTTGCGTTTATGTACTGATGATGCAACGGTTGGATGTGATGTGGTTTCAGGTCCTGCCAGTAATGGTGAAGTGGAAGATCATCTCGCTAAAGTCATTGAAGGCGTTTTCCCTGATACAACATGTGATGGTATTTATCAATCAAGTGGTAGTAGTGCGACTAGTTTTGATTTCGGTGCATTAACCACAACTCTTTCTCCTTATAATGTATCAAATATTATTAGTCATCAGACTGGGTTTGATAACCTTAATGCCATTGCTTTTGATCGTATTGGCGGCGTATTTTACGGTAGCTTTGTTGATAGTGGTAATAATTTACATATAGCGATGTTTGATAAGTTAGGAAACATGGTTGATGTTGGTATGCCAACAGCCAATACTGATTTTGATATCGTAAATGTTACAACGGGCGTAATTACCTCAATAACCACGGGTAACCCGATAATCGCTCCTACGACATTAGTTGGGCAGTTAGGCACTATCGATAACAATGGCGAGTATTTATATTTAGGTCATATAAATAGTGCGCAAATATTACGGGTGAATTTAAATAGCTTTACTGTTGATGCGGTGAACTTACTCCTGCCTGATATAGGTTTATCTTCTGGAAATGGATTGTCGTTACCGTTTGATTCTGATTGGGTCTTTAATGCCGAATCAGGGCTGATTTATACCACCGAACTAGCAACCAGAACCCTCTATATTATTAACCCAAGCAGTGGTGCCATTTCGGCAACGGCGATTGATTTTGGTACTACCATTCCAAATGCAAGTAGCTATGGTATCGTGATGGGTAGAAATAATTTCGCCTATATTATGACGAATGGCGATTATGACAGTGATTTAAATGGCAGCCTTGAAAGCACAGGCACAGCGCTATATCAACTTAATGTATTGTCTAAAAAAGCACTCTATTTAGGCAGTATACCCAATGCGGTTACAACGTATTCAGATGCCGCTGGGTGTATTGAAAGTGCGAAAGATTTTGGTGATGCATTAAGTTCTTATGGCAGTGTGAGCCATCAATTTTCTGATAATAATACCAATGGTGTTAATGATTATTCACTAGGAATACGGTGGGATAGTGAATTCAATGCTCACACCAGTACCAATGCACGTGATGATAATTTATATACATTAGCCGATGAAGATGGCGTTATTATTCCACCACAGCTACAAGCAGGTGTGAATACTATTTCACTCGTAGCAAGTGAAGCTGGGATGGTGAATATATGGTTAGATTATCAGCGAGGCGGAAATTTTGATAGTAGTGAACAACTACTTACCAATTATGCTGTTATTGAGGGTAATAATGCTATTTCACTGACGCTTGATAGCGTAGCAATGGGTACGTACAACGGTACAACCGTAATGCGAGTTCGATATTGTGCTGCTGCTGGACAGTGTGATGAATTTAACGATATAGAACAGGGTATGAGTGCTGTTAATGGCGAGGTTGAAGATTATCAAGTTTGGACGTCAGCAGTACTATTAGTCACTAATAGTTGTAATAACTTAACGTTGTCTCATGGCACTAGTGGTAGTTTTAGTCTTGAAACATTACAGCCTCAGGCAACGCCATTTACGACCACAAAATTACAACAACCAGTTGTTATTGCAGGATTAAGTAATTTTGACCGCTTAAATGCATTGGGTATTCATCCTGAAAATTATTTAATTTATGGTATTGCAACAGATACTAATACAGCAAATGATGATGTACATTTGGTTGTGACCGATCAAAGTGGTGTCGAAGTGGTTGATTTAGGAGGGGTTGTGTCCTCTGTTAATCAAACATTAGAGCTGATCTCATCTACTTCAATTATCTTTAATAAAAATCAGCCGCTTGCAAACAGTGTTAACGGAATAATAATGCATACAGCAACCCGCGGTGCCATTGATCCAGCAGGAGAATACCTTTATCTACATCATGAACAATGGCAAAGCCTGATTAAAGTCGATATTCAAGATCAAACATTCACTGTGGTGTCATTACAAAATACCTTAACCCCTATGGGGGGAGATATGGCCTTTAGTCACACCGGCTATCTCTATAATGCCGACATACTCAATGGGCTGTTATATCGTTTGGATCCTATTGGGGGTACTGCTGATACTTTAGCTCTTAATTGGCTAGGAGCTAGCATGCCATCAGCAGGTGGTGTGGTAGGTGCAGCCTTTATGGATAGTGGTATATTCCTTTATGTGGTGACGAAAAATGGTTCTCACGATATTGATCGCGATGGTTCTCTAGAGCACAGTGGGTCGGCCATGTACCGTATAAATACCCTTACTGGCGATATTGTTGCGATAGCGGCGATGGGTGAGATTTATACTGATAATCTGGATGGTGCAGGGTGTTTTGTCTCGGCTGATTATGGTGATTCAGCGGCGATTAATGATGGTAACGTTAGTCATCAGTTTTATGATAATGATGCCGATGGTGTTGCTGATTACCGCTTAGGGACATTGCTTGATCCTGAATTAACTCAGTTTAATAGTAGTAATGGATTAGGCGACGATAATCACGATATTGATGATGAAGATGGCGTAAATATGCCAACCAGTATTGTGGTTAATAGTATTGTAAATGTTGATGTTACAGTGACCAATCAAAATACAGGAACGCTCAAACTAAATGTATGGGCTGATATGAATGGTAATGGCAGTTATCGTGATAGTGGCGAACAAATTGTTAATGAGCTCGATGTTACTGATGGTATTAATACCGTCCAACTATTATTACCCGCGGCTTATACACAAGGCTATAGCGGTAATAGCACCATACGGTTTAGGTTATGTGCTCAAGCAAATCAATGTAATGCACCGGATGATAATCAACTCGGTATGGTTGCACTAAATGGTGAGGTTGAGGATTATCCTTTTGAATTAATTAATCAAATTATTATCAAAGGATTTGTGTTTGAAGATAACGCAGCAGGTGGGGCAACCGCTCATGATGGCATTATGTCACACAGTGAAGTAGGGCTTGGGCGTTTTACTGTGCAAGCTATTTACCAAGGTAGTTCTATTGCTGGTTACAATACGGGTGATATTCTTGCAACAGTAAGAACACGTGGTAATGGCAGTTATGAATTATTATTACCTGTTGAAGTTGCCACTCAGGCGGTGGTTATTGATGTTATCAAGCAATCTGCTTGGATCGATATTAGTGAAAGTGATTTACAAAGTATTACTCAAGCTACCAGTACGAGCGTAATCGATAGCCAAATTACAGTGGTTGCCAATGCTGGAGATAATGTTGAGTATTTGAATTTTGGTAAAGTTAAATCACTCCGTTTAGAGGCCGATAATTTCACCCATGTCGAACTTGGAAAGTTTGTTTTCTTACCTCATCGTTTAGAAACGTATACCGCAGGTAGTGTGTCTTTTGCTATTACTAACGCGGTGATCACGCCAGCTAATAGCAGTTGGTCAATCGCTTTATATCGCGATCATAATTGTAATCGTCAGTTAGACAGTGGTGATAATAGCCTTTCTGCTCCTATCTCTGTAACGGGATATGATACTGTTTGTTTATTAAGTAAGGTTTTTGTACCGAATAATGCAGTACTTAACTCACAAGCATATTATGCCGTTAATGCAACAATGATATTTGAGGATCTTTTATTATTGGGACATGGCATAACGCGTGTAGTGACCGATTTAGATACTATTCGAGTGACTTTTGCTGGTGCGGGTGAATTAGTACTAGAGAAGACTGTGAATAATATCACTCAAGCAACAGGTAAACTGACGCAGAATATTGCAAAACCGAATGATATTTTGCAATATGAAATTGTATTTGCAAATGTTGGCACTGGTACAATAACAGATGTAATCATATTTGATGATACTCCCGCTTATACTTATTTAAAACAAGCCCTAGACTGTAATGACTTTACTTATCCGATAACGCTTACCTGTAGTGTCCATACTGATAATGGCAGTAATATTAATGGCTATGAAGGGCTAATTAATGTGAAGTTTATTGGTGAACTGCAACCGTCAGAAAAAGGTGTTATTTACTACCAAGTACAAGTTAAATAATAACTATTTAATTAATTAAAAATTTTAAAGTTGATATTTTCTCAGCATTGTGACATGAGAAAAATAAATTACGCTATTTTTAAATTGTTAGATTTTTATTTTTAATCATTAAGCCTTTTATTAATTTCAAGAAAATGTCTTTTGTTTGAATATTGCATTTTTAATTTAAGACGATTATTTTTGTGTTTTTAATTTTTGGTTTGCAAAATTACAAGAGTAATTGATATTTGTTTTGCATTGTGCGATTGATTATTAGTGGCGTAAATTCACATCGAGGAAAGTATTTTTAACCTGATGATTTTATACAAGAGTATTTATTTTTTCGATTGGCATGCTTCTAGCATTATATATATTTCATGGATCATAATGGATGAGGTGTAATATGAAAAAATTATTATTGATGGTTGTAACCGGTTTAATAATGTCTTTTTCTGTTTATGCGGAAGATAAAGATTTACTGACAAGTAAAATGGATGCTTATGTTGTTGAGACAAATAAGAAAGGTGAAGAAGAATTAGTAAAAGCTGAAAAGGTTTATCCAAAAGATAAAATTGAGTACAAATTAACGTATACCAATAATACTGAAAAGCCTTTAAAAGGTTTGGTGATAACAGGACCTATTCCTGAAAATACTTTTTATGTTGCCGATACAAGTAATACAAAAATTAAATCTAAATTTGTCGTTAGTATTGATGGAGGTAAAACATTTGAATCAGAGCCAGTGAAACGCGAAATTATGAAAGATGGAAAGAAAGTGGAAATTATTATTCCACCTGAAAAATATACCGCAGTTCGTTGGATACCATTAATTCCTATTAATGCTAAGGAAAAACAAATTTTTGCTTATCGTATCGAAGTTAAATAAACGTTGAGTGAATGTTCCACCCCGTGCTTTTGCAAGGGTTTTGCAACACATCTAAGTAATTACATTAATGACCTTAAAAGGTAACCACTTTATGAAGACGCATTTAAAGCCTATAAGCTTATGGGTTGCGGCCGGACTCATAACGGTAGGTGCAGGTACTTTATCTAGCCAAGCCCTTGCAGCTACTGCCGCCGGAACAGATATTAAAAACTTAGCAACAGTAACCTATGAAGATGAATCAGGAAATAGTTATTTAGCGACATCAAATGAAGCCATAATAACTGTTAAGCAAATTTATAGCGCAACAATTGAAAAAGATCTCAATGAGCCTGGAGCTGCTGGTCAAACAGTTAATCTTCCTCATGTATTAACCAATACAGGTAATGGTCCAGATTCTTTTACATTGACCTTTAACCAGAATTTACCTGGAACTGATAGCCGTGGTCCTGATACATCAGATGCAACATCAATAAAGTTATATCATGATGTGGATAATAGTGGTTTTGCAGACTTCGGGGAGCCTGAATTTAATTCAGGTGATGTAGTTACCATTAATGGTGGCGATTTAATGAATTTAATCGTTTCTGTTGGTATAGATCCTCTTGCAAATGTTGGTGATACCGTTGGTGTGACTTTAGAAGCTGAAGCTCATAATGGCACTGGTTCAACTGTCGATGGTTCTGTGACAGATCAAGGCGATGATTATGATAGTGATGATGATACCAACGCTGACTTAATCACTGTTACCAATAATGCTGTTATTAATATGACGAAAACAGCAACCCATTTAGAAAATGCAGGTACTGAGTCTGATTTTGGGGTTGATGTCGATAATGACCCTAGTACAAACTTACCTGTTAGTTTAATTCGTTATACCGTTCAATTAACGAATACTGGTAATACTGATGCAAAAGATGTTGTAGTTTTTGATGGTATTCCAGATGGTACGACATTAGTCGAAACTAATACTATGGCGGGTTATGCGCCAACAAGTACCTTACAAACATCGAGTAATGACACGTTAATTACTTATGCAACTAACCTTGTTGATGAAGCCTCTAATGTTGATTTAGATCAAGATGGTATCGATGATGCCAATGAGGGAGATATCGGTTCAGGTTTAGATCTCAATGGTAATGGTAATACTACTGATGCGATAGTACCTGGTGTATACGCAATTGATAAGTTATTAGGTGCAACTAATACTATGTCGATGACGTTCCATGTTGCCTACTCACCAGATGTAATTGAAGGTGATACTGCAATTGGTAACGTTGCTTATAGTTGTGGAGATCTAAACGGTGATGGTGACTTTGTTGATGATGGTGAGTGTAATGATCCAAATCCATTAACTTCAGGTCCTGATACGACAAATCCAACCGTAACACCAACAACAAGTACAACAGGCGGGAGTATTATTGATACTGGTCCTGAAACAGGCGGTTCAGGTGGTGGTGATACTGATGGTTCTGGCAATGGTATTCAAACGGTAGATACTGGTTCTTCTGGTAGTGATGTATTTTTCTATAACAAAATTATTAACAGCGGTAATAAAGTTGATAGTTTTGATTTAACAACTGCTAATACAAGCTTCCCTCCACTTACAGGTTTCCAATACTGGAATGCTGATGGAACAGGGCAACTTGTTGACACCAATGGTTTTAATGGCGCCGATTCTGGTCCTGTGCAGCCAGCAACGTGTGATAATTCAACACCAACGGTTATTGATGGAATTACCGTAAATTGTAATGAAGTCTTGATTCGTATTGTTGCTAAGCTTCCAGCAAATGCTGCAGATTTCCCTGCACCATTTGATGCAACAACAACTGCAACGTCATTCAATGATAAAACCAAGTCTGGTAGTAAAATTGAGCGTTTAGCGGCTATTACAGGTCCAACAGTTGATATTGCAAATAGCCCAATTACAAGTGTTGATCCTGCAGTTGATCTTGACCCTGCTGATATTAGCGATGGTTTTGATGGTACAGATGTAGCAACAACGTTTGATGAGCCATTAGGTTCAACAGTGATGGTACCATTATATATTGCTAACGAAGGTGGTAGTTCAGATTCATTCTTATTACGTGCTGAAGGTAGTTATGATGGCTCTGCATGGTTACCAGCATTACCTGAAGGTTGGACAGTTGTGTTCAAGCATAATGGTATTGATACCGATCATTCAGGTGCGGTAGATATTCCGGCAACAGGGGCAGTAATGACAGCAACACCGTCTATACCTGCTGGTGCTGTACTATGGGTGACTGCTGAAATTACTATTCCTTCTGATCCAACGCTAGCGCTTTCTGATAGTCTTCAAGCGAGTGCTATTGATGCGAATGGTGATAGCGATTTAGATTATATCATTTCGATGGTTGTTGAATCTACAGCATCTGGTGCAACAAACCGTAAGGTTGAAGCATTTGATGTAGAAGATGCAGCTAGTATCAATATTTCACCATCGTCATTAAGTAATCAAGTTGAACCATCTGGTAGTGTTAATTATGAACACGTACTAGGTAATAATGGTAATACGATTGAGCCTGTTGACCTTTCATCTGTAAATAGTGGAACAGGTTTTAAAAATACCATAACGATTGATACGACTGGTGACGGTAACCCTGATACTGAAATTGGTAATTTATGTGATGCACCAGCGACTTCCCCGATTCTTGTTAAGCAAGGTGACGGTACTGTCGATAGCATTGATTTAACATGTGATGCAACTGATGGTTCAGATACCGTGCCGACATTGACTCTTGAGCCTGGTGAAACTGTTCCATTATTTGTTACTGTCTTTGCTCCTGATGGTGCAGGTGCCGGAACGAATAATGTGACGACTATTACTGGTGTTTCAACGACAAATCCTAGCGTAACAGCAACGGGTCTTGATAATACAGAAGTCGTTAAAGGTCAGATTCGTTTGTATAAATTTACAGATGTAGATACGGGCTGTACGGGTGCTCCTAATACAGATAAGAACTTCCAGAAACAACATACAACCCCTGTTGCTCCGGGTGATTGTATAATTTGGAAACTGGTTGCAATTAACGAAGGTACATCAACAGCGCTAAACACTGTTATAACGGATAAGCGTACTGAATATACGCAGTTCTCAAATGGTGGTGAGTTAGTTCAATGTCGTAATTCAACAGATACTGGTGCAGTGAAGTTTGCAACAGATGCTGATTACGCACTACTAAGTGATGACTTAGGTCCAATCTGTAACCCAGATACATCTACGGGTCTTATTGATTTAAGCAGCGCAATTACAGGTGATACAATAACCTACACTGTTGGTGATTTAGAGCCAGGTGATCGTGTTGTTGGCCACTTCGTTGTTAAAGTAGATTAATACAATCTAATCATGCCTCCCTATTTATTTAGGGGGGCTTATTGAGCTTATTTAACAAAGTTGTCTCAATAAGCCTTTATATCCATTTCTTTGAATTTTTTAGCCTATGGAGAGAGCTTATGGGCCTCTTAAATTACATAACTAAAATGAAGTATCTGGTTGTTTTCATTTTAATTAGTTTAAGTTCAGCGACATTAGCATTAACTGACGCTGGCACCAAAATAATGAATCAAGCCATTATGACCTATTTTGATTCAGAAAGTGGTGAGACCATAAAGATACTATCTAATATTTCATACATACGAGTAGAAAATATTTATAGTTTTGATCTTACTCCTGATAATAATGGTGAAAAAACTGATAAATATGTTGCAGCTGGTTCTGTTATTAATATTCCAAATATAATCACTAACACAGGTAATATACCGGATTCTTATATTATTGATGTTAATAATTTAATCGGTGATAGTGGTGATGTTACTTCGCCAAATGCAGATGATATTTATGTGTATATCGATGCTAATGGAAATGGTATTTATGATGCAGGCGAAAGAGAATTACCAAAAGACAGTAATGGAAATTATATTACACCAAAATTAAATCCTGGTGATGAAATTAATTTAGTTTATGTTGTTTCTATTCCGCCAACAGATTTAAATGAGAGTAATTATAAGATTGAAACAACAGTAAGTTCAGTTTCTGATCCTGATAAAATAAAAACAAGTGAAGTCACTATTATTGTTACAACAGGGCCTGTAGTAAATCTTGTTATGAGTTCATCGGCTCTATGTAATAATGTATTAGAATCATCTGACGATGTTGAATATCGTGTTAATTACACTAGCATTGGATTAGTTCAACCAGAAGCATCAGATCGTCCTTATGAATTCACTATTAATACTGCGTCAGCTAATGCGCCTAACTTTGTTAAAGTCAGCTATACAGGTGTATTGATAACCACTTATGTTCCTGGGAATATGGTACTTCAACAAGATAAAATCACCAATGGTAAACCTGCTCGTGATTATGCGCCAGTAACACTATCTTCGCCTGAAGTTAATTTTGATGGTGGTATTGTGTTAGTTGGCATTAATAAAATATTTACAGCTAATAGTAGCGATCATGATCTTGAATGGTTTGACTATGCAACGTGGGATGGTTCTGGAAATGTAGAAAAAGTAGGCTTCTTAGTTAAACCTGCTTATTTACGTCCTAATTACTCAGGCTATTTTAGTTATTATGCAAAAGTGAATAATATTGCAGGTTCTCCGCCATTTAAAGTTTATTCACAAGCAGAAGTTAATCTTTCAGCAGCGGATATGCACACCTCATATAGTAGTGAAATTTGTAATACGTTATCTGGCGAAGGTGATACATCAAATACTAATAAGCTTATTAATTTTCAAATATTAGATGATGAAGTCATCGACGTTGATTCAACAATTACTCATCACGAGCCCACGCATTTTGAAAGTACTGATTTTTATTACCATACTGACAGTGCAAATTTCGATATTAAGTTCGATGGTGTTCATGCTGAAATTTTCCTTCCTCAGGCGAACCAATATAGTTCAGTTATTGATATTATTGGGTCGGCATCATCTGATTTTCCTATCATATTACGCTCAAGTGAAGGTGATAGCTTTAATTGGGTATTCGCAGAAACGGGGTCTAATACCGGCCACTTTAGAAGTGTTATTCCAGTACAAGCAGTATCACTAAAAGAGAATCATACTCGTTCAATATTAGATCACTGTTTAGAAAATGTGACGCCATTATTATGGGTCACGGGAGAGTCTGATAATCCTTCATTATTATCAGCCATTGATGACGTTATTAACTTAGAAGGTTATGGCTTAAACGGGACGACCGCTAAAGAATGTGAAATTCAAACATTAGAAAATAGTGAACTCTATTTAGAAGTTTATACTGGCAACAGTAATCGTTTAATATTACGTGATATTGCTTACATTAGCCCTCAATTCACTGTTTTTGATTCAACTAACTTTAATGGGGTTGCAGAAGCAACGGTTAACTTCTTTAAATCAGAAGATGGAACTGCGCCAACGGCGAAAACGAGCATTCCTAATGTGGATGGTTTAACGCCTATCGCTCAAGCTATTTCTGATAGTGAAGGTAAAGTTTTTTATCCTAAATTAGATATAAATGATCTTTCAAAATACTATATTACGGTTACGCCACCAAGTACTCATCAATGGCCATCATCATATAAAGATTTAGCGGCGTTTAATATATTTAATGTAGTGACTGAATCTTATGGTCCATTTGGTCATGAAGATATTGCTAATTCGGGGGTATTTACATTATCACCAGTAAAATCCATTAACTTATTCGATATTCCATTAGATCCTGCTAATTTAGATCGCCGCCTGTCAGTACAAAAGACAGCGGATAAATCATCTGCTGAAGTGGGTAGCTATGTTAAATATACCGTTATTATAAAAAATAATCTGCCAGATTCAGAAGTCTTTAATGCGCAAGTCTTTGATAGCATGCCTTATGGCTTTAAATATATGTCAGGTAGTACGCGTCTTAATGATCAACCTTTTGCAGACCCGATGCGAATTGATGCATACAGTTATCGGTTTGATATCGGTACATTGTCAGGGTCTACACAAGCCCCTCAAAACGGTACATATACATTAACCTACGTATTACAGTTGACCGCGGGGTCTATTGATTCTGACGGTATAAATTCAGTTTATGCACAAGCCAAAACATTTGGTGGGGACAGTGGGTCAGTGCTTGTTTCAAATACCGATAAATATCAAGTACGGATCACTCAAACAGGAGTCATGTCAGAGCGTGGTATTCTGTTTGGTAAAGTCTTTGTTGATGCACAATGTAATCAATTACGTAAAAATCAAGAGTGGCCAATCGGTGGTGTGAAGATTTATCTTGAAACAGGTGATTACGTTATTACTGATGAAAATGGTCAGTATTCGATGTTTGGTGTCAAGCCGGGTAATCATGTTGTACGTGTTGACAAGCAAACATTACCTTTAGGTATAGAACTACAGCCCATCAATACACGTAATGCTGGTGATGGTAACTCTCGTTTTGTTGATATGAAGCGTGGTGAAATGCATCGTGCAGACTTTAAAGCGCCATGTCCAACAGAAGGTCAAGCGGCTATCTACCAAGAGCTTCAAGATCGAAACACTAATGTGAATGGTGAATGGTTAACGAAAACGGCCGATAGTTTTAAAGGATTACAATATGATGCTAACCCTAGTGCGATTAAGGAAGCGGATTTAGAGTCGGGCATTGTAAGTGGCCCATCAACATCAACCCTGTCAAATACACAGACAGGTTCGGTATCATCATTAACAGCATTTAAGGGATATGCACTTGAGTCGCGCCAAGGTCGAAAGCAAGATCTTGAAAGCATGATTAAACTCTATCCTAATAATCTTCAAACTGAGGCTTATCTTTATCAAGTAGCGGTTGATGATTATGCGATTAGATTTGGATTTAGTGATAGAGAATCTAAATTAGAAGCCCTTCAGCAGTCATTAAGAAATAATAATATTGAAACCACGATTGTTGAGACTTCATATAATAGCATTCCACAACAAGCGAAATATAACATTGATAATCATATTAATGACGATATTCCGTTACCAGAGAAAGAAGCAAAAAATATTACACGTGCAGAAGCAGATAAAGGAACGTGGTATTGGCCAACCAATGATTATAGCTATGACGGACGTTTTATTGTGGTTGTTCGTGGTGATATAGAGCCTTCGTTATTTGTTAATGGTGAACGTGTTAGCAGTGCACAATTAGGTGAGCGTATTGTTAATAAAAGAGAAAATGCACAAATTGTTGGTTGGTATGGCGTTGGTCTAGCAAATGGCAATAACTTAATTGAAATTAAAACGATTGATCCTTTTGGTAATGAGCGAGTGGTATTAAGCAAGAACTTCTCACAGCCACAATCGGCTAAGCATATTAATTTAATGGCTGATGGTGATGTACTTCGAGCTGATGGTGGACGTTCAGTTATTCCTATTGTGATTCGTCTTTATGATGAAAATGATAATCCATCACGTGGTACATATTTCGTTACCTTAAATACAGACAAAGGTGATAACTGGTTAGATCCTGATATTCAAGAGCAAGAAACAGGTCATCAGGTACGTGTTATTAATGGCGAGAAGACGGTGTACTTACGTAGTACCGATACCACTGGTGAGATTAATGTAAAAGCCAGTGTTGAAGATTTCTCTGATGAAATTAAGCTCTATCAAGTAGCTGCTGATCGTCCATTGTTTGTAACAGGTATTTTAAATTATACCGGCCGTTATGGCAAAGTGAGCGGAGAAGAGCCATCACAACAAGCCGATAATTACCGAGATAATCGTTACACTGATGACGAGCGTGCTGCAATCTTTATGAAAGGTAATATTAAAGGTGGTATGCACTTAACACTGAGCTATGACAGTGATAAATCAGATGAAGAGTTCTTACGTGAAATCTCACCAGATAGTTATTACCCATTGCCAGGTGATGCCAGTATTAAAGGTTATGATGCAAGAAGTACCAGTAAGTTATTTGTTAAATTAGAAAGAGAGCGCCACTTTATTATGTGGGGTGACTACAGCAGCGGTGAAGGTGCTGATGCTGCCGATATTGGCCGTACCAGTCAAATATTAAATGGTGCTAATGGTGTCTTCAATAATGGTAAATTAGCCGCTCAGATTTATGGCGCTCGCCCTGAGGATTTACATAAAGAAGTTGAAATTAACGGTAATGGTACCGCCATGTTTTATAACATTGGTGATACGCGTATCGTTCGTCATAGTGATGTAGTAACATTATTAACTTACGACCGTGATAACCAAGGTTTAATTCTTGAGCAGCAATCATTAACTCGTTATGTCGATTATAACATTGATTATTTCAATGGTGATATGCGTTTTAATCGTGTTATCCCTATGTATGACTCTGAGCTTAATCCTATCAAAGTACGCATTGCTTATGATGTCGATGGTAACGGTGATAGCTATACCATTGCGGGTGCAAGGCTGTCATATCTCTTCTCGCCAAATTTAGCAGCAGGCGCAAGCTATGAGCATAATAGCCATGATATTGAAGGTTATAACATCGGTAGTTTATGGGTAAATTATGATGTTGATAGTAAAACAAAACTGATAGCTTCTGTGGCGACAATGAACCATGAAGGTAGCCAAAGCGCTTCAACTATCACAACGGATACAGCAACGCCTA
>SAMEA5043655__coassemble_32_pt1 | contig 36678 bp, 28 predicted proteins | sample SAMEA5043655__metabat2_low_PE_001 | metagenome-assembled genome bin SAMEA5043655 (sample SAMEA5043655) | Gadus morhua
CAAAATTAGCCGTTTCTGATCGTACTTCAAATAACCTAGCTTATTCTGGTACATTTAATAACCTGACTTTCAAAGCAAACTACGTATTTGATGGTGCTGCTTACAACGATACAACTGGTCAGAAAACGAACCAGAATGGTTTCTCAACTGCGGCTAAATACACTGTAGGCGACACAGGTCTTGCTCTTGGTGTGGGTTATGCTCAACAAAAAGATCAAACTGCAGCTAATAACTCTGTAAACCAAACCTCTAAGCAAACTTTCGCAGTAGCTTCTTACACTGTTGGCGACCTATACTTCGGCGGTCTATACAAGTACGGTCACCGTGATGCAACTAACCTAGTAACTAATGATCTAACAGATTCTCAAGGTTACGAATTTGCAGCTGCATACACTATGGGCAAAGCAGTATTTACTACTACTTACGGCTTCATGAAAGATGAGCGCAACACTAGCGGTGCTTACGATGAGTTAGCAAACGCTGTATCTGTTGATGGTACTTACTACTTCAACAGCAACTTCCGCACTTACGCTTCTTACACATACAACATGCTTGATAAGAACAAAGTAGGTAAAGTTGCAGCATCTGACCAAGTTGTTCTTGGTGCTCGTTACGACTTCTAATCCCTGCGATTAAAAGCGTACCAAAAAAGCGTCGGCCTTGGTCGGCGCTTTTTGTTATTTAATCGCAACTGAACACTCAAGCGGTACATTTTTACTCAGCACCTTAAAAAAGCTATCATTGCTGCTCATTTCCTTTATATAACTATACCCCACGATGCTTAAACGACTTATTTGTTCTGCCTTGCTACTCACAAGCATGCCATCATTCGCAGCGTTTGCGCCTCAGCAAGCCCTCAAGCAATTACCAACAGGCAGTGATGCCTCACTATTAGTTGTTAACCCTGCGACCAACAAAGTGATCTACCAGCACCAAGCGAGTCATCTTCAAGCCCCTGCGAGCACACAAAAATTACTGACAGCACTCGCGGCTAAATTATATTTAGGTAATGACTTCCGTTTTAGCACCCACCTTGAGACCCAAGGTAATAATGTCATTTTGAATTTTCGTGGTGATCCAACCTTACAAAGCAGTGATATTGCTAATCTATTACGTCAACTCAAACAACAAGGTATTACGACCATTAAAGGTAACCTTTATCTTAATGGTGGTCATTTTACAGGGTTTGAACATGCAGTTGGTTCACCGTGGGATATGCTGACACAATGCTACAGTGCCCCCTCAAGTAGCATTACTTTGGAACATAACTGTTTTGAAGGGGCGCTATATTCAAACATGGCCTTTGGTGCTAAAACACGGCTGCATATTCCTAGTCACCAACCAGTCACTGCAACCAATGACGCAATCGTAGTCACAAAAGCGCAGCAGAAAGATCAATATTGTGAGCTATCACTGCAAGCCAATGATAATAATAGCTACCACATCACAGGCTGTATTCAACCGAAAAAAGATCCACTCGCACTACGATTTGCGGTTCAAAATACCACGCTATATACAACGGCCATTATTAAGCGCGAATTAAAACAAGCAGGGATCCGTTTAGACGGTAAGATTTTACGCAATGACACCATCAGCGGTAAGATTGTCGCAACCCATCAGTCGGCACCATTAACGACGCTGCTGTATATCATGCTTAAACGCTCAGATAATTTATTTGCCGATAACCTTGCGAAAACCATCGGTGCTAAATACTTTAATCAAGCGGGTAGTTATACCAATGGTGTTGCTGCTATTAAGGCAATTCTAAAACAAAAAGCCAATATTGATTTATCGAATACCATCATGGTTGATGGATCAGGTCTTTCACGAAATAACCGCCTAAATACGCATGATTTAATGGAAGTGCTTACTTACATTTATCATCATCCAAAACTAGGCTTGATTACCGATTTACCCGTAGCAGGTAAAAGTGGCACCCTTCAATACCGCAAAAGTGTTCGAAATGCGCCGTTAAAAGATAATATTATGGCTAAAACAGGCTCATTATTTGGTACTTATAACCTTGCTGGTATTATTAAAACCAAATCAGGTCAACCATTATTGTTTGTGCAGTTGGTGACCAACTACTACCCTACTGCTGCTGAATTAAAAGACAGTCCGTTACCCCCCATCAATCAATTTGAAAAACAGTACTATACTTCGCTGTATAACAATTACTGATTGAAATTAACGCGTAGTCGTTTAATACCCCCATAAAAAAAGCCGATCATTTTCATGATCGGCTTTTTATTACAATTACAATCGTATCGAAATACGATTACTTAATCATTGCATGCCACTCTTGAATCGATGTTACGGTATTACGATCGTCAGCAGTGTGTGCCAAACAAGTCGCAAAACCTGCGTTTAAGGTAGTGGTGTAATTGACTTTTTCAGCCAATGCACTACGACGTAGTACTTTAGAATCCTCAATCGCTTGACGACCTTCTGCCGTGTTCACAATGTAGGTGTATTCATTATTCTTAATACGGTCAAGAATATGAGGACGACCTTCTTGAACTTTATTGACCAAGCGAGGGTTAATACCGGCTTCACCCAAAACAACAGCCGTTCCATGAGTCGCATCGAGTTGATAACCCAGTTTAATTAACTTAGAGGCTAAATCAACTACACGTTTCTTATCACCTTCACGTACAGAAAGTAATGCACGACCTGATGATGGATACTCTTTACCACAGCCTAATTCAGCTTTAGCAAACGCTTCGGCAAACGAATTACCAATACCCATTACTTCACCTGTTGAGCGCATTTCTGGGCCTAACAATGGGTCAACACCTGGGAATTTATTAAACGGCAATACCACTTCTTTTACTGAGTAATAGGGTGGAATGATTTCTTTAGTAAAACCTTGTGAATCAAGTGATTGACCTGCCATCACGCGAGCGGCTATTTTCGCAACCGGTACGCCTGTCGCTTTAGAAACAAATGGCACTGTACGCGCGGCACGAGGGTTAACTTCAATTAAGTAAACTTCGTTATCTTTGACTGCGAACTGCGTATTCATCAAACCACGCACGCCCAATTCAAAAGCAAGACTCTTCACTTGCTCACGCATTACATTCTGAATTTCTTTGCTTAGCGTATAAGCAGGTAATGAACATGCAGAGTCACCAGAGTGAACACCCGCTTGCTCAATGTGCTCCATGATGCCACAAATAACCACTTGTTCGCCGTCACAAATCGCATCAACATCGACTTCAATCGCATCATCAAGGAAACGGTCAAGCAATACTGGTGATTCGTTGGAAACACTCACCGCTTCGTTAAAGTAACGACGTAAGTCTTGCTCATCGTATACGATTTCCATCGCGCGACCGCCAAGTACATACGATGGACGCACAACTAATGGGAAACCGATGATTTTTGACTTTTCAATCGCCTGTTCCATCGTTGTTACTGTTGCATTTTCAGGCTGTAATAAACCTAAACGGTCAACAGCTTGTTGGAAACGTTCACGATCTTCAGCGCGGTCAATGGCATCAGGGCTGGTACCAATAATAGGTACACCAGCAGCTTCCAAAGCACGGGCTAATTTCAATGGTGTTTGACCACCGTATTGAACGATAACGCCTTTTGGCTTTTCAACGCGAGCAATCGCTAATACATCTTCTAAGGTTACTGGCTCAAAGTATAAGCGGTCAGAAGTATCGTAATCAGTCGATACTGTCTCTGGGTTACAGTTAACCATGATGGTTTCGTAACCGTCTTCACGTAACGCAAGTGATGCATGTACACAACAGTAATCGAATTCAATACCTTGACCAATACGGTTAGGACCGCCACCTAGAATCATGATTTTTTCTTTGGTGGTTGGATTTGCCTCACATTCTTCATCGTATGATGAGTACATATAAGCCGTATCTGATGAGAACTCAGCCGCACAGGTATCAACACGCTTGTACACTGGATGAATATTGAATTGGTCACGCAGTTTACGAATTTCGCTTTCAGCAACACCAAGCAATTTAGCTAAACGGGCATCAGCAAAACCTTTACGCTTTAGGCTTCGTAACGATTGTTCATTTAAACCTGCAAAACCAGCCGCTTTAACGCGCGCTTCATCTTTCACGATATCTTCAATTTGAACCAAGAACCAGCGGTCAATATTGGTTAAGTTAAAGATACCATCAACAGACATACCTGCACGGAACGCATCAGCGATGTACCAAATACGCTCAGCACCAGCCGCTTTTAATTCATAACGAATTTTGCTCATTGCATCAGGTTCGTCAAGATCAACCATCTCGTCAAAACCATTAGCACCAACTTCTAGGCCACGCAATGCTTTATGTAATGACTCTTGTTGATTACGGCCAATCGCCATCACTTCACCCACTGACTTCATCTGGGTGGTAAGACGGTCATTGGCACCCACAAACTTTTCAAAGTTAAAACGTGGGATCTTCGTAACAACATAATCAATCGTCGGTTCAAATGACGCAGGTGTCGCGCCACCTGTGATGTCATTCATTAACTCATCAAGGGTGAAACCAATCGCCAGTTTTGCCGCAATTTTAGCAATCGGGAAACCTGTCGCTTTAGATGCTAATGCTGATGAACGAGAAACACGTGGGTTCATCTCGATGATAACCATACGGCCATCTTCAGGATTGATACCAAACTGAACGTTTGAACCACCGGTTTCAACACCAATCTCACGTAATACTGCTAGCGATGCATTACGCATTAGCTGGTATTCTTTATCAGTTAATGTTTGCGCTGGCGCAACCGTGATTGAGTCACCAGTATGAATACCCATTGGGTCAAAGTTTTCAATCGCACACACGATGATACAGTTGTCGTTTTTATCACGAACCACTTCCATCTCGTATTCTTTCCAGCCAATCAATGATTCATCAATCAACAATTCGCTCGTTGGCGATAAATCTAGACCGCGAGAACAGATTTCTTCAAATTCTTCTTTATTATATGCAATACCGCCACCCGTACCACCCATCGTAAATGAAGGACGAATAATACAAGGGAAACCTACCATATCGAGCACTTTATAGGCTTCTTCCATGGTGGTTGCAGTATCAGCACGAGGACACTCAAGGCCGATAGACTTCATTGCTTTATCAAAACGAGAGCGGTTTTCAGCCTTATCAATTGCGTCAGCTGTTGCACCAATCATTTCGACATTAAATTCTTTTAATACGCCATACTTTTCAAGATCTAACGCACAGTTAAGCGCAGTTTGGCCACCCATCGTTGGCAATACTGCATCAGGACGTTCTTTTTCAATGATCTTGCGTACCACTTCCCAGTGAATAGGCTCTATATATGTTGCATCCGCCATTTCAGGGTCGGTCATGATCGTTGCTGGATTAGAGTTTACCAGAATAACGCGGTAACCCTCTTCACGCAGCGCTTTACATGCTTGTGCGCCTGAGTAGTCGAACTCACACGCTTGACCGATAACAATCGGACCTGCACCTAAGATTAATACACTTTTAATGTCAGTACGTTTTGGCATTTTTACTACTCCCGGCTTAAGCGCTGTGTTTCTTGATTAATTCGATGAAATGATCAAATAGTGGTGCTGCATCATGTGGACCAGGGCTCGCTTCTGGGTGGCCTTGGAAACTAAATGCTGGCTTGTCGGTACGATGGATACCTTGTAGAGAGCCATCAAACAGGGATTTATGCGTTGCGCGTAGGTTATCAGGTAATGTTGCTTCATCAGCCGCAAAACCGTGGTTCTGGCTGGTGATCATTACCACATCACGCTCAAGATCTTTTACTGGGTGGTTAGCGCCGTGGTGACCAAATTTCATCTTCACCGTTTGAGCACCGCTAGCTAATGCCAGAATTTGGTGCCCAAGACAGATACCAAAAATCGGTAAATTTTTGTCTAGAAATACTTTAGTCGCTTCAATCGCGTAAGTACAAGGTGCAGGGTCGCCAGGACCATTTGATAAGAAAATACCATTAGGATTTAAGGCTAACACTTCTTCTGCTGTTGTTTGGGCAGGAACAACCGTTAAACGGCAACCACGATCAACCAGCATACGCAGGATATTACGTTTAGCACCAAAGTCATAAGCGACTACATGATACGGTAACTCACTGTCATCTTTAGCTGCTGGTAAGCCGCCAGTTAATGTCCATGAACCTTGCTTCCAGCTATAGGTTTCAGCCGTCGTCACTTCTTTTGCTAAATCCATACCGTTAAGGCCAGGAAATGCTTGAGCTTGAGCTAATGCTGCCGCTTCATCAAGGTTATTACCTGCGATGATACAACCGTTTTGAGCACCTTTTTCACGTAAAATACGGGTTAGCTTGCGCGTATCAATATCAGCGATACCAACGATATTTTGCGATTTAAGGTAATCAGAAAGGGTTTGTTCACTGCGGAAGTTGGAAGCGAGAAGAGGAAGATCACGAATTACTAAGCCTTGGGCATGAATTGCGGTTGATTCTTCATCTTCGGTATTAATACCAGTGTTGCCAATATGAGGATAAGTAAGAGTAACGATCTGTTTCGAGTAAGAGGGGTCAGTGAGAATTTCCTGGTACCCCGTCATCGAGGTATTAAAAACAACTTCACCAACAGCCGAACCATCTGCCCCAATGGACACGCCGCGGAACACTGTCCCATCTTCAAGGACTAACAGCGCAGATTTGCTCAAGACAACCTCCAAAAAATAAAAATGCAATTAAAACAGATAAACTTGCAACTACCCATTCCATTTAACGCCAAAAACCTTTAACTACTGATTTTTGACAAATTCCGCAAATTCTATGGATCAGTTAGCATTATGTCAACATTTAACCTATATTAAATTTTAAAAATCACGACCCAAGCCTCACTTTCGACTCAAACACTGCAAATCATAACTTTTGTTACATGTTTAGGACTATTGAATACCGTTAGCTAAAATGTAATCGATTGCCTTAGTTGCATTTCTGTTAACTGAAATTAAAATCATAAGCAAACGATAAAATAGCCACACTTTTGATATATAAATAGCAATAATTCCAAGAAAAACTCACCAACCACCTAAAAATAACAACAAAACAGGTAGTTTGGCGTTGTTTTGTTATTATTAACTTATCTCTTATTAATAGTGTTATATTATGCGCAATATAATCATTATTTTGCATAAAACCGATGTTAATATCATATTCTAGACATAAAAAAAACCTGCCATATTAAAGACAGGTTTTACTGATTGTCGAGCGGGATCTATAAGCGATCGAGATCTAATACATCAGTCATAGTGTAAAAACCAACACCTTTATTATTTAACCATGCCGCTGCACGTACTGCACCGTTGGCAAATGTCATTCGATCAGTGGCTTTATGAGTAATTTCAACTCGCTCACCAATATCGGCAAACATTGCGGTATGCTCACCCACAATATCGCCAGCTCTAATGGTTGCAAAACCAATCTCATCACGGCGACGTTCGCCTGTTATACCTTCACGCGAATACACCGCAACATCACTGAGCTTGTTACCCATAGCTGCCGCAATCGCTTCTCCCATACCGATCGCAGTACCAGATGGCGCATCAACTTTATGGCGGTGGTGAGCTTCAATGATCTCAACATCACAGTAGTCACCCATCACTTTGGCGGCTTTCTCTAGCAATTTAAACACGAGATTGACACCAACACTGTAATTAGGAGCCATAATGACAGCTATCTGCTCCGCGGCAGCATCAATCAATTGACGTTGCTGTTCGGTAAATCCGGTTGTGCCAATAACGATTTTTTTATGATGTTGTAGGCATAATTCAAGGTTCGCTAGCGTCACAACTGGCGCAGTAAAATCAATTAACACATCAAAGTCATCAACCGCTTGGCTAAGATCATCGATAATCACTACATTCGCTAAACCAATACCCGCTAACTCGCCCGCATCAGCACCGACTAAACTAGAGCCGACACGTTCAGTAGCAACCGTTAATGTCGTCGCACTTGATAATGCAGTAGCTTTAATTAACTGACGACCCATTCGCCCGGCTGCACCGGCTATCGCAATTCTGACCATTAGCATCTCCTACACTTTTCATAATAATATCGAACCACTGTAGCTTGTTGACTATCATAAAAAAAGCCCCAGTTTTCACTGAGGCTATTGAATCACTAACAAAACAGCATTAGATATTCTTTACTTGTAATTCTCGTGGCACTTCAAAGAACATGTTTTCTTCACGGCCTGATAACTCTTCAACATCAGAAGCATTAGTAAGTTGCTTAATGCGGGTAATAATTTGATTCACTAACGCTTCAGGAGCTGATGCACCAGCGGTTACACCCACTACAGCTCGACCTTCCAGCCATTGCGGATCAATATCTTCAGCGCTATCAGTTAGATAACTAGGAGTTCCTAATTTAACCGCCAGCTCACTCAATCGATTAGAGTTTGATGAATTCTTCGAACCAACCACAATCATTACATCAACCGTTGCTGCCATTTCACGTACTGCATCTTGGCGATTTTGGGTTGCATAACAAATATCATCTTTACGTGGCCCCTGAATCTCAGGGAATACATGGCGTAAACGATCGATGACATCCGCGGTTTCATCTACTGATAACGTAGTTTGACTAACAAAGTGTAAGTTTGATGGATCTTTTACTACTAATGCATCGACATCTTCTGGCTTCTCAACCAAATACATACCGCCATCATGGTTTGCATATTGCCCCATGGTGCCTTCAACTTCGGGATGACCTGCATGGCCAATTAACACCACTTCCATCGCTTTACGGCTAGCACGTGCAACTTCCATATGAACTTTAGTCACTAATGGACAGGTGGCATCAAATACCGTTAACTGACGTGCTTTAGCTTCATTCCTAACGGCTTGCGATACACCATGAGCCGAAAAGATCACGATATTATCGTCAGGCACTTCACTTAATTCTTCGACAAAAATAGCACCGCGCTGTTTAAGGCCTTCAACAACAAAGCGGTTATGTACCACTTCATGACGCACATAAATAGGAGGCTGATACATTTCTAATGCGCGCTCAACAATGCTAATCGCACGATCAACACCAGCACAAAAACCACGTGGATTTGCGAGTAATATTTTCATCAATTAATGACTCTTAACGTTCAATGGAGACAACTTCAACCTCAAAGGTGACGGTCTTACCTGCTAATGGGTGATTAAAATCAACGGTCACTGAATCACCGACGACTTGTGTAATTATACCGGGAATATCATGTCCATCAGGCCCAGTAAAAGCAATAATACGCCCAACTTCTGCGGGTGTATCAGCACTAAACTTACTCCGTTCGACATAATGAAGATTATTCGGGTTTGAAGGACCAAAGGCATCTTCAGGGGCTAAATCGAATTGTTTCTTTTGTCCCGCTGCTAAACCTAATAAACATTTTTCAAAGTTAGCCGTTAGGCTGCCATCACCCATTCGAAATATCACAGGCTTAGCATTAGCAAACGTCGATTCAGCCACAGACCCATCAGCTAATTTAATCGCAAAATGCATTAGCACTTCACTGTTATCCTTGATCACCGACATATATTATTCCCTATTATTGATTACCACTATTTAACAACAAAGAGCCGCGGGTATCAACGTATGAACACTAAGGGTTTATTTAAACTTGATCGCTACCACATGGTATTTTATGCCGTGGTTAGCTTTTTCCTACTACTTAGTAGATATAATAATACGCCACAAAAAATCGCAACATCAGCTACATTAAAAATAGCAAAGTGATGCGTTTTATAATAAAAATCTAAAAAATCAATCACAAATCCATAGTGAATACGATCAAAAAGATTACCTAGCGCACCACCAATGATCAACGCACAACCAATATTATGTGTCGTTTTAATGATTGATGCTTGTCGCATTTGGTAGCTTAAAAAGCCACAAACAACGATAGCAATAAGCGCAAACAACCAGCGTTGCCAGCCACCTTCAGTACTTAAAAAGCTAAAAGCTGCGCCAGTATTATGGACATAATACAAATTCATAAAAGGCAACACGGCAATCGGCGTTGATCCATTAGCCGCCATGGTGCCCATCACTAGCATTTTACTCAGATAATCGATCATGAAAATAATCATCGCTATCCACAGCCAGCGCAGGCCTGAACGTTGCTCAAATTTAGGGGTTCGTTCTATTGTTGCCATTCGTTCATTCTTCCTCAATCATGCACACCATTCACAACAACCCAGTATAAGTGACATTTTGACGACTTTGGTCTTGTCATGGTCAAACATAAATAGCACTCAATCATAACCAAAAAAAAACGCCACCTGTAAATACAGGCAGCGTTTTATTTTAATAACTTATTAATACTTAGTGCGCTTTAGCTGCTTTCTCTGCTCTAAAACCATCAAGAATCAACAATGCAGCACCTAAACAAATGGCTGAATCGGCAATATTAAATGCAGGCCAATGATAATTACCGTAATAAAAATCAAGAAAGTCGACCACAAAACCGTGGTATAGGCGATCAAATAAATTACCTAACGCGCCACCAATAATCAATGCATAGGCAATATTTGCCATTTTATTGGTTACGGGGGTGCGGCGCATCCACATTGTCAATAAGCCACAAACACCAAACGCAATCGCTGCAAACAACCATCGTTGCCAACCACCTGCACTACTTAAAAAACTAAATGCAGCGCCAGTATTGTGCACATAGAGTAAATTAAAGAACGGAGTGATCTCAATCCGGTTTGGCCAGCCATAGCCCATCGTGTCCATCACCAATAGCTTAGAGCCATTGTCGATAATAAATACCACAATCGCTAGCCATAACCAGCGAATACCCGATTGTTTAAGCGTCAACGCTTGCTGAGGTGCTGAATTAGTCATTAGGCAAATTTACGCTCTTCGCCGTCGCCATCGATGTTAGTTACACAACGACCACACACTTCTTCGTGTCCAGCAATCGTGCCTACATCAGCAACATGGTGCCAACAACGCTCACATTTCGCCGCTTCAGAAGCATTTACAGTCACAAATAATCCTTCGATATCTGTTTCTTGTGCGCCTTCAGGCTTGCTATCAGCAACAACAACGTGTGCTTTTGATGTTAGCAATACAAAACGTAATTCGTCTTCTAGCTTATTCAGTTTCGCTGCAAGCTCTGCATTCGCTGTAAGCGTGATCTCAGCTTGTAGTGAACCACCAATGACTTTTTCGCTACGTGCTGTTTCAAGTAACTTGTTCACGGCACCACGAACTTGTTGAATCTCAGCCCAGAAATCGTTATTCAGCGCTTCGTCTTCAGCAAGACCAAATAAACCATCGAACCACTCACCCGTAAACACGAATTGATCACGCTTACCTGGCATTTCGTTCCAGATTTCATCAGCAGTGAATGACATGATAGGTGCCATCCAACGTACAAGTGCTTCTACGATGTAGTAAAGCGCCGTTTGACAGCTACGTTGTGCATGACCACCACGTTTTGCTGTGTATTGACGGTCTTTAATAACGTCTAAGTAGAATGAACCCATTTCAACTGAACAGAACTGCATTAAACGCTGGGTTACTGTGTGTAAGTTATAGTCTTCGTATGCTTTAACAATCTCTTCTTGAGCTGCCATTGCACGACCTACAGCCCAACGATCTAGCGCCACCATTTCTTCAACAGGCACACAATCAGTTTCAGGGTTGAAGCCATTTAAGTTAGCTAGGAAGAAACGTGCAGTGTTACGAATACGACGGTAAGCATCTGCAGAACGCTTTAGGATCTCGTCAGAAACCGCAACTTCACCGGTGTAATCTGTTGATGCAACCCATAGACGTAGAATATCAGCGCCAAGCTTGTTGGTTACATCTTTTGGTGCTACCACGTTGCCCACTGATTTCGACATTTTACGGCCTTGACCGTCAACCACGAAGCCGTGTGTTAACACTTGCTTATACGGGGCTTTGTCTTTCATCGCTACCGATGAAATCAATGATGATTGGAACCAACCACGGTGTTGATCTGAACCTTCAAGGTAAAGATCGGCTGAATGGCCATTAAACTCAGGACGGCTATCAACTACTGAGAAGTGGGTTACACCAGAGTCAAACCATACATCTAATGTATCCAGTACTTTCTCGTAATTAGCTGCATCTTCTGCGCTCATTACGTCAGTCAGTTCAAGATCCCACCACGCTTGAATACCCTTTTGTTCAACCAATTGAGCTACTTTTTCAATTAGCTCTAATGTTTGTGGGTGAAGCTCTTGGGTTTCTTTATGGATAAACAGTGCAATTGGCACACCCCAAGTACGTTGACGAGAGATACACCATTCAGGACGGCCTTCAACCATTCCTTCAATGCGGCTTTGGCCCCATTCTGGCATCCATTGTACGTTCTTGATTTCTTCTAATGCTTTAGCACGCAGACCGGCTTTATCCATAGAGATAAACCACTGTGGCGTTGCACGGAAGATGATAGGTGTCTTGTGACGCCAGCAATGTGGGTAGCTGTGAGTAATTTTAGAGAAATGTAACAATGAACCATGTTCACGTAATACATCGACAACTACTTCGTTAGCTTTAAATACGTGTTGACCAGCAAAAAGCTCAGTATCAGGTAAGTAAACACCATTGCTACCAACAGGGTTAGCAATTTCAAGGTTGTATTTTTGACCGACCACGAAGTCTTCTTGACCGTGGCCTGGTGCAGTGTGTACACAACCCGTACCTGATTCAGTAGTGACGTGATCAGCAAGTACTACTGGTACATCAAAACTGTAGAATGGGTGATTAAAGCGCATTAGCTCTAATTCTTCACCTTTACAGAAACCAAGAATTTCTGATTCTTCAAAGCCAACACGTGCCATTACTTCTTTCACAAGCTCTGCCGCGACGATTAAACGTTGTGGTTGAGAATGTGCGTCAGTGACAGGTGTTTGTACCAATGCGTATTCAAGATCAGCACTAACAGCGACTGCGCGGTTAGCTGGCATTGTCCACGGTGTGGTTGTCCAGATAACAATCGACACATCGCCTTCGCCTTGATCTGCAACACAGCCAAACTTCGCTAATACTGCTGCTTCATCTACCGCTTTAAATTTAACATCGATAGATAGCGATACTTTATCTTGGTATTCAACTTCAGCTTCAGCCAATGCAGAACCACAATCAGTACACCAGTGAACAGGTTTAAAACCTTTCAGTAGGTGATCTTTGTCGGCAATTTTACCTAGCGCACGAATGATGTTCGCTTCAGTGCCAAAATCCATTGTACGGTATGGCTTGTCCCACTCACCTAGTACACCTAGACGAATGAAACTTTCTTTTTGACCTTCAACTTGGCCAGCTGCATATGTGCGACATTTTTCGCGGAATTCAGCCGCAGTTAATTTCTGACCCGGCTTACCAAATTTCTTTTCTACCATTAATTCAATCGGTAGACCGTGACAGTCCCAACCAGGGATGTACGGTGAATCAAAGCCAGAAAGCGTCTTTGATTTAATAATAATATCTTTAAGAATCTTGTTTAACGCGTGACCGATGTGAATATCACCGTTAGCGTAAGGAGGGCCATCGTGTAATACGAAAGATTTTTTACCTTTCTTAGCTTTACGAATTTCACCGTAAAGATCTTCATCATACCAACGCTTAAGCATTGCTGGCTCACGTTGAGCTAGGTTGCCTCGCATCGGAAACCCTGTTTCAGGCAGGTTCAGGGTATCTTTATAGTCACTCATGGATTCTAGATTCCGTTACTTGGGCGAAGTTGGACATTATTACGCTCAGACAGCCACACCCGTGCTGCTTGAGCATCTCGTTCGATTTGACATTTAAGCGCATCGAATGATTCAAATTTTTTTTCGTCACGCAACTTATGGCGTAACACGACTTCAAGCTGGCGACCATAAAGATCCGCTTGATAATCAAATAGGTGTACTTCAAGTTGTTGTCGTACACCTTTTACTGTAGGTCGGTGACCAACATTAGCCACACCAGCAATAGGTGTAGCCGTAATGCCTAAAACTTCTACTGCATATACCCCAGCAACGGGTGAAACACGCCGCTTTAATGGAATATTCGCTGTAGGAAAGCCGATGGTACGGCCTAATTTTCTGCCGTGTGAGACACGACCACGAAGACTGTACGATCGACCAAGCATTTGTTCTACTTGTTCTAATTCATCATTGGCTAAAGCCTGACGAATTGCAGTACTGCTTACTCGCTGCTTAGAAACACAAAAACTTGCCGTACTGATTACTTCAAATCCATATTTCTTGCCAGCAGCCACCAGCATCGCAAAATCACCACGTCGATCTTGACCAAAACGAAAGTCATCACCAATTACCAGAAATTTAACACCCAATTGCTTTACCAACAAGCATTCGACGAAATATTCAGCAGTCATGGACGCAAAATGATGATTAAAATTAACACACAATAATCGATCAATGCCGACTTTTTTTAATTCGACATATTTTTCACGAAACCGGGTTAATCTTGCAGGGGCTTTATCGCCTGCAAAAAGTTCCTGCGGTTGCGGTTCAAACGTCATCACTGTGGCAGCTAACCCTATTGAATGCGCTTTAGCTATCACCTGTTTGAGTAACGTTTGATGACCAAGATGCACACCGTCAAAATTACCGATTGTCAGCACGCAACCATGATGGTGCGGCTTAATATTAGGTATACCTCGAATTAATTCCATAGCTGATTTAACGATGTCAGTACTCATAAGGCTATTCGTTCATCCTACAATCAGGTTACTTGTTTATATGATGACCAATAACAGCCAAAAAATTAATAACTGGATAAGTAATCCACCACTTTTAACTGCTGAAAATATCTTTTCTGCGTAAAACTGGTGAATTATATACTAATCGGCAGTTGCAATCAGCTCTCAGCACGCAGATGACGCGGGCGAACGCCTAAAATAATCGCACACAGTAGATAAAGACTACTACCGCCTAAAATCAACCCAACGAGCCACAGTATCCGTTCCAGTAAATGAAATGCTAACCACTGCTCTGTGGTAGGGCTGAACCATAATAACCCACTCACCATCACCACACCGGCAATAGCCAAACGCAATACAAACAATAATGTCTGACGACTGACTCGGTAAATATTACCTTTGTGCAAACCTCGATATAGCAATGCTGCGTTTAGAAAAGCAGATAACACGCTTGCAATTGATAAACCGACATAGCCATAGAACGGGGCAAATATACCGTTAAACACCATATTACTAACCATGGCAATAATACCAATTTTCACAGGTGTTTTGGTATCTTGACGAGCGTAATATCCCGGTGCAAAGACTTTAATCAACATATAGTTAAGTAAGCCAGCTGACACTACCCACAATGACATCGCGGTTTGGTTAACATCATACAGATCAAATTCACCGCGCATGAACATCACCATTAACATTGGTTTGGCTAAGATGATCATACCAAGCATCGCAGGGATACCTAAGATCAGCACCATTCGCACCCCCCAATCCATGGTATGCGAAAATTGCTCAGGCGATTTATCAACATGCTTACGTGCTAAAGCGGGCAAGATCACCGTCGCAATCGCAATCCCAAACAATCCTAATGGGAATTCTAATAGGCGATCTGAATAATATAACCAACTGATTGAACCCGTCATCAAAAAACTGGCAATCAATGTATCGAGCAATAAGTTAATTTGAGTCACTGAAACGCCAAACAGTGCCGGTAGCATCAGTTTACGTATCTTCGTCACGCCAGGGTCATTCCAGCCCCATTGTGGACGGACTAAATAGCCTTCTCGATATAAAAATGGCAGTTGAAAACAAAATTGCACCAATCCACCGATAAATACCCCGAGCGCTAAACCGATTTCTGGCTTGGCTAAGTGAGGAGCAACAAACACCGCACACCCAATAATCGCAATATTAAGAAACACCGGTGTAAACGATGAAATCGCAAACTTACCCAATGTATTTAAGATTGCGCCAGATAACGCCACAAAGGTCACAAACCACAAATAAGGAAAAGTGATTTTCAATAACAAACTGGCTAATTCAAATTTTTCAGCGCCAGGCGAAATGTTATGCATCCAATCCCAAAACCAGCCAAAACCAAACAATGCAGTGACAACACCCGAGCCTAATACCCCAAGTAATGTCACGATGGTGACTATGCCGCCTAACGTTCCTGCAGCTCGCGCAATTAACAATCGAGTCCGATCAACATCGCCTGCAGCATGGTATTCAGTTAAAACAGGTACAAAGGCTTGCGAAAAAGCCCCTTCTGCAAAAAGGCGACGTAAAAAGTTGGGAATTTTGTTGGCAAAGAAAAAAACATCGGCCGCAGCCCCTGCTCCCATAAGGTTCGCCACCACCACATCTCGGACTAAACCGAGCACGCGAGACACCAAAGTCATGGCGCTAACTATCATTCCAGAGCGTAAAAGACGCTTACTCACAAAAAAACCTCATAAAAAGATGTTCAGAAAGGTGACTTCTGAATCGAAATACTGCTAAAATCTGTCGCCATATTAACCGTGTTAATCCGCAAGTGCCAACTAGATTGGTATGGCGGTTATTTGCACGAATCATTTGACAATGATTAAGATTAAGGGCATAGTCCTCGGCCTTAAATTGTCACCATACCAAGATTTGGGAGTTACACCCTTGGCAAATATCAAATCTGCTAAGAAACGTGCACTAACTTCAGAAAAACGTCGTCAGCATAACGCTAGCCGTCGTTCTATGATGCGCACTTTCTTCAAGAAAGTAATTATCGCTATTGAAGCTGGTAATAAAGAAGCTGCAACACTAGCTTTCGCTGAAATGCAACCTGTTATGGATCGCATGGCTACTAAAGGCCTGATCCATAAGAACAAAGCTGCACGTCACAAAGCTCGTTTAACAGCGAAAATCAAAGCTCTTTAATTTTAATTAATGAGTCTAGATTAAAAAAAACCGACCTTAGGGTCGGTTTTTTTATGTCTCTTCATTAGCCATCGTCTATAAAACCAGCATTTAAATTGTAAACAATTGCTAACTTTATAGTTGAATTTATTTCACATCTTCGAGCATAAAATGAAAAAAACGCTATTACGCGGCTTGTTCAACGTTCTGCCGCTAGTATTAAGTATTTGGTTATTCTGGTCACTTTTTGAGTCATTAGATGAAGTAGGCAGTTTTTTATTTGGCCTTGTTCATATTACTGAACTCTTCAAAGGTGCTGGTTTTTTACTCATTTTGACCTTATTGTTCATTGCTGGACTACTTTTCTCTGTCAGCCCTATCGCATGGCTATATGATTTTGTGATTCGCCAATTAATGCGCTTCCCGTTTTTTAAAACGGTTTATAGCAGTATTAATGACATTGCTTCACTAATGAGCAGCGACAATAAAAATAAAAGTCAGCAAACAGTGCTGGTGCATCAAGCCAACAATACCTATGTCGTCGGCTTTATTATGTCTAACGACACCCCTGAGCCGCTGACAAACGCATTACCCGACGGTGATTGGGTTCCAGTGCTCTTTCCCCTCAGCTATCAAATAGCAGGTATTACAACGCTGGTGAAACGCGAAGACTTAACCGTGGTTGATTGGTCGTTTGAAGATGCAATGCGTTATAACTTAACCGCAGGCATTTCAGTCTCAGCAAAAGAAGGCAAAGAAAAAGAGCAACAAATAACAGATCACGCTATAAATGAACCGAAGTAATCGATCTGTCATAGCAAAACGATGATTAACGCCTTATGATATTAAGGCGTTAATAAAATAGAAAGCTTAAAACAAAGTGCTAAAATCAGCAGCACAAATACGTTTTACTGCCGGGTGCATGATCATTCGCTCCGCAAAAATAACAAAATACTCATCACAAATATCTGTCACTCGTTTCACTTCAAAAACACGACTATTACTCGTTAACTCATCAGCATAGATCGACGGTGCGATAAACATCGATTTATGATAACAAGCAAACGCCTTCATTAATGCTGCGTCATCAAACTCACCTAAAATATTCGGTGTGATGCCCTGCTGATCAAACCATTGATACAATTTACGCCCCATTGCAGAACGTCGGCTAGGGACTAACAGCTTATAATCTTCAATACACGCGGGGAAATCTGCATCAGATAAATCATCAGTGCAAAAAAAACTCATCGCAGATTCGCCGAGCTTTTTACTGTATAACCCCGGATTTTGGGTCGAACTTACCGGGCAATCCGATAAGATCATATCTAATTTATGTTGTGATAACTGCTCTAACAACATTTCGTGGGTCGATTCAAAACAGCTTAATTGGATTCGATGATCATCCGGAATCCCTTCTAACAACACCTGACTCACTAAGCGTTTTGACAAAGCATCGGCAACACCAACTTCAAATAATTGGTTTTCACGTTGAGTATAATTAATACGATCGAGCATTTGATAACTTAAATCAAACATCTTATCGGCATATTTAAATACTAATTGCCCGAGCTCTGTTGGTTCAATATTACGGCCAACACGTTTAGTTAACTTGCCTTTGAGACGATCTTCTAATGACCGAATTTGGCCGGTTACCGTTTGAGGCGTTAGAAATAATGCATCAGCAGCTTTCGTTACTGAGCCTTGTTTGCAGACCATCCAAAAATAATAAAGATGGTTATAATTTAAGTGAGACATTGCCGCTATTTTAAATAAAAAAACCCAGCGACAAAGCTTACGCTGTGCCACTGGGCTGTTCAATGTTTGACACCATAAATTATAGTAAAATCAAACCAAGATCGTCTTTACGTTGCAATTAACGTTGCAGTCGTTCTAAATTGCGTACCCGCTCGCCACCACGTTGTTCTAACGCACGTTGACGAAATGAGCTTTCAGGTACCACAGTAGATGTTTTTACTGCTGTCGCTTTGGCATCATTGATCCCTTGTAAGTATGCTTGGCATAACTTAGAACGATCGCCATCAATACACTGCTGATAATTAGCAGCGACACTCGGTAGTGAAAATAAACACGCAATAACAACTAACAACGTTTTCATATTACACCTCTGATTTAGGTAGTGTTTTACTCAACATTATGTAACCAACAATAGCTGCAACCGTTGAACCTAATAATATTCCAAGTCGTGAATAAGTCGCAAAGCTCTCATCTGCACCAACAAATGCCAGTGATGAGATGAAAATCGACATCGTAAAGCCGATACCACAAAGGACAGATACTGCAAAAATATGTTTGAAGTTAATCCCATCCGGTAATTTTGCTAAGCCGGTTTTAACGGCAATGAAACATGCAGTAAATATGCCGACAGGCTTACCAATAAATAATCCCGCGGCAATACCAATAGGTAGCATTGACGATAAACTCGCTAAAGACACACCTGTTAGTGATATACCTGCATTAGCAAACGCAAATAATGGCAAGATGAAGAAAGCCACATAAGGATGTAATGCATGCTCAATCGTTTTCAGTGGTGAATGCGTATCAGAACGGCCATCTTTACCGGCTAATGGCACAGCGAAGCCTAATACCACACCCGCCAACGTTGCGTGAACACCTGATTGCAGCACACTGAACCATAAAATAGCACCAACAATTAAGTATAATGGAATACTGGTGATGTTCTTTAAGTTCATAAAAACCAGTGTCGCTGTCGCGGCAAATGCCACGGTTAGCGCGATAGTCGATATATCAGAACTATAGAATAAAGCGATAATAACAATCACACCTAAGTCATCAATAATAGCCAGTGCTAATAAGAAAACTTTTAAACTCACCGGTACGCGATTACCGAGTAATGCCATCACACCAAGTGCAAAAGCAATATCAGTTGCCGCTGGAATTGCCCAGCCTTTAACAGCCATCGGATCGCCGTAGTTAAATGCGGTATAAATTAATGCAGGCGCAATCATGCCACCAACAGCAGCAATGGCAGGGAAAATAGCTTTTTCTTTAGTATTAAGTGCACCTTCAATCAATTCACGCTTAACTTCTAATCCAATTAAGAAAAAGAAAATAGCCATTAAGCCATCATTGATCCAATGTGCTACTGATAATCCTGCAATATAGCTATGCAAAGTGTCAGTATATACAGACGCTAACGGTGAGTTAGCAATAACCATTGCAATTAATGCAGCGATAATAAGAATAATACCGCCAGCTGATTCTAATTTAAGAAACTTACGAATAGCATCGGTCATTGACCGTCACTCCTTTAACTATATTATCCACGCGATCCAAGTTGCTCTGCCTATTAAGGTTAGCAACATACTTGGTCATCTCAATTAAATTTAGTGTAAACGTCATCCTGATCATCTGAAAAATCGTTTGTATAGATATAAATACTCGGTAAAACCGAAAGGTTGCAGTTGTAGCGATACTATATCCGCATTGTTCATCTACGGCTATACATTAGATTTATACTGAAAATAAAATAAATAGCAAAATTTTACTTTAAATGAGCATTACTTTGTAATTTTTACATCTAAAAACAAATTTAATTAAAAACCAATTAGAAACAATCTACTAGGGTGTATTAGTGCAACCTGACATTGTGTAATTTAATCGGTTGCTCTCTCATTTCGCTGACAAAGCTCGAACAAATATTCATTTATGACACTCAGTGTAATATTTCTGAAATATAACCAAACTACTATTCACGCAGATTTCAACAAAATGACACCTAAACGACATATTCCTGTCATGGAGAAATGATTATGACTACCCAAGCCACTACTGCTGCATCTAAGTTCAGCTCTATGCGTTGGGTCCGCTGGGCCAACCTAGCGTTCATGCTATATTTGTTACTCGTTGCTGTATCTATGGTCAGCGGCGGTTTTAAATGGTCTGTAGGCGAGCAAGCAAAAACATTATTTGAATTTGCTTCTCACCCTGTTGCAGGCTTAATGATTGGTTTAATTGCCACAGCACTTATTCAATCATCAAGTACTGTAACTTCAATTATTGTTGGTTTGGTAGCCGGTGGTTTACCTGTAGAAACGGCGATTCCAATGGTAATGGGTGCCAATATCGGTACCACATTAACAAATACGTTAGTTAGTTTAGGTCATGCTCGTTGTAAAGAAGAATTCCGTCGCGCATTTGCAAGTGCAACAGTACACGATTTCTTTAACTTATTAGCTGTTGCCATTTTCCTACCATTGGAAATGATGTTTGGTGTGCTTGATAAGTTATCAGGTTGGTTAGTCTCGCCATTCTTAAAAGCGGGCGATATGAGCATGAACGGCATGGATTTCATGAAGCCGTTAACGCAACCAGCGGTTGATTTAGTAAAAGGTCCACTAGAAGCATTTGGTCAAAGCGGTGGTTTTGGTCTAATCATCCTAGGTATTGCGTTGATTTTTGTCTCTATCACGCTAATGGGTCGTCTAATGCGAGGCCTAATGGTGGGTCGTGCGCGTGATATTCTAAAGAACGCTATTGGTCGCGGTCCATTACATGGCATTGCTTCAGGTACAGCGGTAACAGTTCTTGTACAGTCATCATCAACAACAACAAGTTTGATGGTACCACTAGTAGGTACAGGTGTATTAACAGTGCGTGAAGTGTATCCGTTCACCCTTGGTGCAAACATCGGTACTTGTATCACTGCACTACTGGCTGCAACCGCAGTATCAGGTGATCATTCAGTATTTGCACTCCAGATTGCACTGGTACACTTCTGCTTTAACGTGTTAGCGACAGTATTGATTTACGGTGTACCGTTCTTACGTGAAATTCCACTTAAGTGCGCGTTCTTCCTTAGCGATTTAGCAACGAAGAACAAAGCCGCTGTTGCGGGTTACCTTGGCCTAGTATTCATTGCTATCCCAGGTTCAATCCTAGCGTTTACTGCTTAATCGTTACGCTGAGTTAAATAGCACAATTAAATAAAAAGCCCCGTACAAGCAATTGTGCGGGGCTTTTTGTTATCTCTAATTTACCATCAATAAATTATGGTCATCGAGCTAGATAATCGTATTGTTATACTGAAAATGGATATTGAATTGGCGCATGATGCTCATAACCCACCACCTCAAAATCATCTAAGGTTACCCATGTTTCTAAATCTTCTAACGAAGTGATCTTAGGGTTAATAATTAATTGTGGCGATGCAAATGGCGTGCGCGTTAATTGCTCATCACGCATTAATGGCAATTGATCTTCATAAATATGGGCATTAATGATTTTATGGTAAGCCTGACCCGGTTTGTTACCCGTAATTTGAGCCATTAACGCAAGTAACGTAAACACTTGAACTTGGTTGAAATTAAGCCCTAGCGGCACATCACAAGAACGTTGAGCACTGGTGAGATACAAAGTATCCCCTAGTAATGAAAACGTATGAGTGTGCATACATGGACGCAAACAACCCATATCAAACTCACCTGGATTATAAAACGTCAGAATTTCACCACGATCATCAATCCCTTTGGTTAAGTCATCAACAATCTTCTTTAGTTGATCGATAACAGTCCCATCGGCTTTTTGCCAGCGACGACCTTGAACCCCATAGACGCGCCCCATATCATCTTCACCTTTGCGGTGCGGATTATCGAGCCATGCTTGGTTATCATTAGCATTGGCGTTCCAGGTATTACAACCAATCGCACGAAATTGAGCTGCATTATCATAGCCGCGCAGATAACCCAGTAATTCAGCAATCGCTGCTTTCCAAAAGCTTTTTCGAGTAGTGATCAATGGAAATTGATTATTAGCAACATCATAGGTTAAATCGGCATTGATAACCGTTAGACAACGTTTCCCTGTACGCTCATTTTCAATCCATACACCATCATCAACAATTCGCTGACATAACGCTAAGTACTGTTTCATCGTCCTACCCGTTAAATTAATGACGCCCAGCAAAAGCTAGGCGTCTAAAGTCGTTACTTTTAATTCTATCAGAATATATCGTTATAATTATTGCTCACTCACAATTTATACTAACTTAAAAACATCTTGATGCTGATGATAAAGAGCAGTATGGCAAACATTTTTTTAAGGGTTGCAGTGGGTAAACGTGTTACCAATGCCGCGCCATAGCGAGTAGTGATCATTGAGGTTGCAGCAATACCCACTAATGCAGGTAAATAGACATAACCGACACTGTAAGCGGGTAAATCAGCACTACCGACGCCAGCAAAAATAAACCCAATCATGCCTGAGACAGCAATAAGAAAACCAACTAACGATGCCGAGCCAATAGCACGACGCATTTCAACCCCAAAATAACTCAAATATGGCACCGTTAATGAACCGCCACCAATCCCCGCTAAACTCGATAATAATCCGATCACACAACCACCAGCAGCCGATGCCAGTGCACTCGGTAATGGCCGAGAATGGGTGACTCGCAGCGATAACATCATTTGTAATGCTAATAACAACACAATTACCGCAAACACTTTTGGTAGATATTGCGCTGGTACTAATTCAGCCACCACACTCCCACTAAGCCCACCGACAATGATCCCCGGTGCCAACACTTTAACCACTGAAAAATCAACATTTCCCAATCTAAAGTGATTGCGAGCAGAAGCCATTGAGGTCATAACAATACTGGCTAGCGACGTTGCTAACGCAATATGCATTAACATTGAGGGTGCGATACCCGCTTGCGGTAGCAACCACACCAATGCTGGCACCACCAATAAACCACCACCAATCCCAAGTAACCCGGCTAATAACCCCACCACTGAGCCTAAAATTAAGCACATCGAAAAAAGCCACATCATGCTTTCATGCATATTCACTACCCATTAATTTTTCCAACATACACTATCATTATTTATTACCCGCCCGAATAAAGCCGCCCAGTTGATGCTGCTCAATAAATGCTGTCGTTAGTTTACGTACATCAGCGGCGACATCAACTTGCAGTGCTTGAGTCGCTAATAATGTCATATCTGCACCATTAATATGCCGTAAAATATATTTAATCTTGGCGACATTACGCGCATTCATACTCAACGAGCGATAGCCCATCCCAACTAACAACAATGCCCCTACAGGATCTCCTGCCAACTCACCGCAGACACACACTGGCAATTGATATTTTTCAGCACTATCAACAATATGTTTTAACGCATGTAAAACCGCAGGATGGAGAGCATCATACACACTGGCAACGCGAGCATTATTACGATCGACGGCCAATAAATATTGAGTTAAATCATTACTCCCGACCGATATAAAATCAACCCGACCGACTAACGCATGGAGTTGATATAACATCGACGGTACTTCGATCATGACCCCAATTCGCGGCTTATGCAGTTGTTTCCCTGCGGCTAATGCTGTTTGAGCGACATCGGCATACGCACGTTCAATAATGGCTTTAGCATCATCGAGTTCATTAATCCCCGAAATCATCGGCAATAAAATATCCATGTTATTTAAGCCAATACTTGCGCGTAACATTGCGCGTACTTGGATCATGAATATTTCAGGGTGATCGAGTGTAAACCGAATCCCACGCCAACCCAGAAAAGGGTTATCTTCTTCAATAGATAGGTAAGGTAACGGTTTATCACCACCAATATCTAACGTTCGCATTACCACCGGTTGATGGGGGTAAGTGTGTAAAATAGTACGATATTGGTTAATTTGATCTTCTTCGGAAGGAAAACTGCGTTGGAGCAAAAAAGGAACTTCAGTGCGATATAAACCAACACCATCAATGCCTTTATTAACAGCGAGATGAGAATCCGCACTTAATCCAGCATTAATATGCACCATAATTCGTTGTTGATCTTTGGTCACTGCGTGTTGTTGTTGATCACCTTCAACAATTTTTTCAAGCTCATCATCTTCACGTAATAAACGCCGATATTCAGCCAATACATGTCGGTTAGGGTTCACTAAAAAGTCACCACGATAACCATCAACGACCACAATATTGTTATGAACCGTATGCGGGGTAAAATCGACTCCCATGATGGCAGGAATACCTAAGGCGCGCGATAAAATAGCAGCATGTGAATTCGCTGCGCCATCTTGGGCAACGACTGCGGCCAACTTCCCTATCGGCACCGTTGCTAGCATCGCAGCGGTTAATTCTCGCGTTAGCAGCACAATCGGTTCGTCCCACTGCTGCTCATTAGGCTTGTCATCACATAAAAAATACAATAACCGTTGTCCAAGCTCACGAATATCACGTGCACGCTCTTTAAGGTACTGATCTTTCATATTGTCAAAACGATTAGAATACGCCTCAACCACTTGCCTAACCGCCCACTCAGCTTGATCGCCACTATCAATGCGCGCTTTAAGATCTTTTCTTAATAACGGATCGTTAAGTAAATGACTAAAGAGATCAAAAATAGCGAGGGTTTCTTGTTGTAAGTCGCTATCAAAACGCTTACGTAAACGGCGAAATTCTTTGCCTGCAGAATCAATCGCAATCGTTAATCGCTCTTGTTCTGCATGAGAATCTAAACATGATGCAGGAGCAACATGCTCTAATAATGGTTGGGTGTCATCCCACCACGCTTTCGCAACCGCGACCCCACTTGATGCAGCCGATCCCGTTAAATGGAGTCGATTACCCTTTTCAAACCACATTCCTTGCGCTTTAGCGTGCGCTAAAATACCCGCTAACTGGGCCGCAAGCGTGACTAAAAAAGATTCTTCACTCTCAGTAAATTCACGTTGCTCACGCTGCTGAACCACAATAACGCCGAGCACTTGGCGCTGATGTATAATCGGAGTACCAAAAAAGGATCGAAAAGATTCCTCTCCGATCCCTGGTAGGTGTTTAAAACGAGGATGTAAGCGAGCATCAGCAATATTTAATGGCTCAGCGCGTTGACCCACCAATCCCACCAACCCTTGATCAAAGCGTAAACTAATACGCCGCCGAGATTTATTGAGCCCCTGCGTAGCCATCAAGGTATAAACCTGACGCTGATGATCAGCAATGTAGACTGAACAACAATCAGTCTTCATTACCTGAGTCGTGTTTGAGACTAATTGATCCAATGCATCAATCAATGTGTGGGCGCTGACAACCTTGTCAACAATTTCTCTTAGCTGTGTCAGCATAACGAGCCTTTAATTGTTCCCTGTGAGCCAATAACCTCTACTTGCTAGTTGCGCTTGTTCTTAATGCGCTTAAATTTACGTTCTTTCCATTCTTTAAATGGCATTGCGACAGCAGCAAACTCTTTTAAGGCTCGACGATATACATCTCGCTTAAAAGAAACAACTTGTCTTACTGGGTACCAATAACTTACCCAACGCCAACCATCAAATTCTGGTGTAGCACCACGCTGCATATTGACCTTGGACTCATCGCATTCCAAACTCAGCAAAAACCATTTTTGCTTTTGACCGATACAAACAGGTTTTGAATCCCACCGTACAAGACGTTTAGGTAATTTATAACGTAACCAATGACGGCTTGACGCAATAATCCTGACATCTTTTTTGGTTAATCCTACTTCTTCATACAATTCACGGTACATGGCTTGTTCAGGGGTCTCACCTTCATCAATGCCACCTTGCGGAAATTGCCAAGAATGTTGTCCATATCGTCGAGCCCAAAATACCTGGCCATGGCCATTGCAGATAACGATCCCTACATTAGGGCGGTATCCATCGCCATCAATCACTGGACGACCTCAAGTATAAATATCTATTAATAGTGATTTTTTCATAGTAGACGGGATCGGTAAACAAACATTCATCAATATTGATCAGTTTTACTCAATGTAAACGTTATTCTGGATAACTTTGCATAATGATGACTTTACCAACAGCCAAGTGAGACACGCCCCACATTTATTCACTCTTTCTGTGGATAGATTTGTGTAGAAACCTAAAAAAAGCATATATAAGTGACTATTAATATTTTATAACTACCCATTTAAAAATTTAAAAAAACAAAAATTAACCTTTATAAACATAACTATAACTAAAAATAAAAGTCATAATAAATAAAAATAAAGCCGACTTTCACACCACGAAAAAACGATCGGTCAAAGATCAACCAATAACGACATTACCCATAAATACCCCGTCACCACAACGAATAAAACCCAACCACAATGATTACTATGCCATCACCACACTGTATAGATACTCAGTTAAGATGAAAAAAAATATTTTCAAAAAAAAAGCTGTGGATATCTTTTTATTTTGATCTTAGCCTTAAATAACCACTACAAGTTACTTATAATTAAGCTATCAATATCTATAATGCTATTGTCGCAACACCAGATGATCACAATGAATCATTGCTTACTGATAACGATCAACCGTGATCTTCTCATACTGTTATCACTGATATGATAGTATTATCAGCCAATCAAATTTCTAACCTTCGCCTTATCACAATACTTTATGAGCTAACAACCGATGCAATCACCACCAAAAACAGAAGCTGAATTACTTCATCGAGCCCAACAATTAGCCGGCATGACGCTGGGTGAATTAGCCGCTGTAGCTGGCATCATTCCCCCTCCCGATCTTAAACGTGATAAAGGTTGGGTTGGACAATTATTAGAATGGCATTTAGGTGCTACTGCTGGCAGCAAACCCGTCCCTGATTTTATGGAACTCGGCATTGAGCTTAAGACGATCCCTATTAGCTACCAAGGTACACCGTTAGAAACCACGTTTGTCTGTGTGGCACCTTTAATTGGGGTTCAAGGTTTACAATGGCATAACAGCCATATTCGGCACAAACTAGCGCGAGTATTATGGGTCCCCGTTGAAGGAGAACGTGATATTCCACTTGAAGATCGCCATGTTGGCTCAGCGTTACTATGGAGTCCTAGTGCCGAAGAAGAGGCACAATTACAGCAAGATTGGGAAGAATTAATGGACCTGATTGTATTAGGCCAAGTAGAAACTATTACCGCTCGCCATGGTGAGGTACTGCAATTACGCCCCAAAGCCGCTAACAGTAAAGCACTAACAGAAGCTTATGGCGCTAATGGCCAACCAATAAAAACCCTGCCCCGTGGTTTTTATTTAAAAAAACAATTTACAGTGCAATTACTGCAACGGTACTTTATTTAACCTGCTTTACGCATGGCCTTGACGAAAACAACGTGGTGGCGGAATTAACTCATGTTTATTGAGCAAGCGGTACATGGTTGCTCTTGAAACCCCTAACTCGCGCGCGGCCGCAGAAATTTGACCTTTATTATTTTCTAATACAGTTAATAACGCGTTACGTTCAGATTCTTCTCGTACTTTTTTCAAACTTAACTTATCGTCAACTAAGCGTGGAATATCCAATTGCTCAGCTTCAATACATTTATTCTCCGCTAACAATACTGCCCGTTTCATTTGGCAAATAAGCTCGCGCACATTACCCGGCCACGGATATTGTAATAACATTGCTTGGGCTTGTTCCGATAAATATTTGGCAACACTATTATACTGACGGGCATATTTTAATAATAAAAACTCCGCCAAAAAAATAATATCATCACTACGTTCACGTAATGTCGGCACCGTTAGTGATACCACATTTAACCGAAAATATAGCTCTCGGCGAAGCGTCGTTAAAGAGACTAAATGCTCAAGAGAATGATGAGTGATTGAAATAACACGAATATCAACGGTAATCACACAACCATTGGTATCATAATAACTGCCATCCGCTAACACTTGGTATAACGCTTGCTGACAATCATCACTTAAGGCAGTAAATTCTTCAAGGATCAATACACCATTATTCGCCGCAGCAAATACCGACTCAGTGCCATGACTGGTTTCAGTCAGCCAATCTGCGGTCATGGTTTCACAATTAATCCGTATCACCTGTTGCTTAGCACGTGCTGACGCTTTAAAAATAGCATCCGCGACTAATATTTTTCCTGTCCCTATTTCACCACTGATGACCACCGATACATCGCTTAACGCGATACGCTTTACTTGATCGCGCAGTTTTTTCATCACTGCGGTCGATCCCTGTAAACCTTGTTGTCCCAAATTACCCAATTGAGGCCATACTTGACGTTCTAAATTCAACATCCCGATTTGATGACCGATAGTTTGCAATAATCGCTCTGGAGGAATGGGTACAGAAAAATAATCGAGACAAAAATTAACGATAAATTGACCAATGGCTTCATTGTTCAGTTGATCATCACGTACAATCGCAATCCACCGTACTTGTTTATTACGATTTACCATCGCTGAAAAACTATGAATACTAAAATCATCATGGCTAAGATCGACGACACCAATGCAAGGACCTATTTCTAACAATAAGGTTTCTGCTGTGCGTAAATCATAACAACGATGACATAGCCAACCCGCAGTCTCCATTACTGGCAACCATTTTTGATTATTGCCGCCAAAAACAACTAAGGTATTCAAAATAGCTGCCTTAGGTTTTTTTACTGTCCCGATTGTCATTTATCCCTCCATTAATAAAGCAATTATCTCTTGTAACATTGAACAACTGCTTTACGAATGATATACGAACAAATGCAACTTGTTTAGTATAATATGGTTAAGCTAATATAAATTACTGATGTCACTTATATTACTATCGAGTAATCCTCTATTTGTCACTTTTTTGACTCTTTTTTTTAGACAAAAAAAAACCACCGCCTCAGCGATGGTTTTTTAATCACAATTCGATTAGTTATTTGTTTGTGGGCGCATTGCCGGGAACAAAATAACATCACGAATAGTATGTGTGTTAGTAAATAACATCACTAAACGGTCAATACCAATACCTTGACCCGCTGTTGGTGGTAAGCCATGCTCTAGCGCAGTAATGTAATCTGCGTCGTAGTACATTGCTTCATCATCACCCGCATCTTTAGCGTTAACCTGTGCTTTAAAGCGCTGGTCTTGATCTTGTGCATCGTTCAGCTCAGAGAAACCATTTGCTACTTCACGGCCACCGATGAAGAATTCAAAACGATCGGTAATGAATGGATTTTCATCGTTACGACGAGCAAGCGGTGAAATATCTGCTGGGTATTCAGTAATGAATGTTGGTTGCATTAGTTGAGGTTCAGCGGTTTCGCCAAAGATCTCTTCTAATAATTGACCACATGTCCAGAAGCTTTCAACATCAACATGTACAGACTTAGCAATCTTAACCATTAGCTCACGATCAGCAACGCCTTCGTAAGTTAATGCTTGAATTTCTGCATGCTCAGGGTTGTATTGCTTGATCGCATCTAACATGCTGATACGTGCGTACGGACCTGCAAATTCAACTTCAAACTCACCATAAGGCATTTTTGAAGAGCCTAGAACATCAATCGCAACGCTGCTTAGCATTTCTTCTGTAAGATCCATCAGATCATGGTAATCAGCATACGCCATGTAGAATTCCATCATCGTGAATTCTGGATTATGACGTGGAGATAGACCTTCATTACGGAAGTTACGGTTAATTTCGAACACACGCTCAAAACCACCAACCACTAGACGCTTAAGATAAAGCTCAGGTGCAACACGTAAGTACATGTCGATATCTAGCGCATTATGGTGCGTGATAAATGGACGGGCTGTTGCACCACCAGGGATCACGTGCATCATTGGTGTTTCAACTTCCATGAAGTTTTTTGTTACCATGAAATTACGGATCGCTGAAACCACTTTTGAACGAATAATAAATGCACGACGAGAATCGTCATTCACAATCAGATCAACATAACGCTGGCGGTAACGCATTTCTTGGTCAGTTAAACCATGGAATTTTTCTGGTAATGGACGCAGTGCTTTTGTTAGCAACTCGTAGTTATCCATCTCGATGTAAAGATCACCTTTACCCGATTTGTGCAGTGTTCCTTTAACACCGATGATGTCACCGATATCAAGACCAGAATATTTTTCTTTTAGCTCTTTCTGAACATCTTTAGATGCATAAGCCTGAATACGGCCAGACACATCTTGGATTGCAAGGAAAGGACCACGCTTCGCCATAACACGGCCAGCGATGGCATAGATATGACCAGCTTGTTCAAGCTCTTCCTTGGTCATCTCACCGTGTTTTGCTTGTAGATCAGCCGCTAAACTATCACGACGAAAATCATTTGGATGGCCATTTGCTTTGCAATTTTTGCGGATCATGTCTAATTTAGCACGACGCTCAGCAATCAGTTTATTTTCATCTTGTACTTGGTCAGTCATGGGGTATCCCTTAAAATTTTACTGAAATTCGGTTAAAGACCTGATTTCAAGCTAGCTTCAATAAAACGGTCTAAATCACCGTCCAATACTGCTTGGGTGTTTCTGTTTTCCACCCCAGTACGTAAATCTTTTATACGGGAGTCATCCAATACATAAGAACGGATTTGACTGCCCCAACCAATGTCTGATTTGGTATCTTCACTGGCTTGCTTTTCAGCATTTTGTTTTTGCATTTCATATTCAAACAATTTTGCTTTTAACTGCTTCATTGCTTGATCTTTGTTCTTATGCTGAGAACGATCGTTCTGACACTGTACAACAAGGTTTGTTGGTAAGTGTGTAATACGTACCGCAGATTCAGTGGTGTTTACGTGTTGACCACCCGCACCTGATGCGCGGTATACGTCAATACGTAAATCAGAAGGATTGATATCAATAACGATATTGTCATCAATTTCTGGATACACAAATGCTGATCCGAACGAAGTATGACGACGGCCGCCTGAGTCAAACGGTGATTTGCGCACTAAACGGTGAACACCTGTTTCAGTACGTAACCAGCCATAAGCATACTCACCGCTAATGCGTACGGTAACAGATTTAAGACCTGCTACATCGCCAGCAGAGATTTCAATGATCTCGCTCTTAAAGCCTTTGGCATCAGCCCAACGCAAATACATGCGGAGCATCATTGATGTCCAATCTTGCGCTTCAGTACCACCAGAACCCGCTTGAAGATCAAGATAGCAATCAGAACTATCATGATCACCAGCAAACATGCGACGAAATTCTAACTTAGCTAACTTAGCTTCAAGCTCAGCTAACTCAGGTTCAATCTCATCAAAGGTTTCTTGATCGTCTTCTTCAACCGCTAACTCAAGTAGGCCAGCGACATCTTCAACGCCTTGGTCTAATAGGTCAATGGTTTCAACTACCGCTTCCAGTGCTGCACGTTCTTTACCTAACGCTTGTGCGCGCTCAGGTTCGCTCCATACATCTGGTTGCTCTAACTCTGCATTGACCTCTTCTAGACGCTCTTTTTTAGCATCATAGTCAAAGGTACCCCCTAAGGATGTCAGTACGTGCTGACACATCCTCAAGTCGGTTTTTAATAGGATTAATTTCGAACATCGCCACGCTTCATTACCGAAATAGATATAACCGCAAGATTCTATCGAATTGTAGATAGAATATACAGAGGGAGAGAAAGGTTATCAGAAAATTAATCAAAATATGGTGACAATCTAGGCTGTCAACGCCAAGATCCTCACCATTAATCGCTGACTTATCAGACTATGGTTATTTTGCGACTAAATGCTCAACCATTAACTGTACACTGCGATTGCCTCGAAATTCATTCACATCGAGGCGATACACCAATTCAATTTGCTGTACTGAGGCATCAGGCCAGAGTTTTAGATCAACATTAAACGCAATTGCATCAATAACACTACCACCAGCTAATGGTTCAACCATTATTTTTAGGTGTTTTCCTGCCACCAACTTTTGGTGCAATAATCGAAACGTGCCATCAAAGGTCGGTTCAGGAAATTGTTGTCCCCACGGCCCACCTGCGCGTAGTGTTTCCGCCGTTTCTAATGTCAGTTCATGCGGCAGTAATTCACCATCACTGAGCAAGATTCCTTGTAATGCATCTTCGTCTAATACATTACGTACCGCAGCATCAAAGGCAACACTAAAGGCTTCCAGTTGAGACTCAGGGATCGTCAGTCCAGCCGCCATCGCATGGCCACCAAATTTTAAAATCATTCCAGGATGTTGGGTATCAACCACATCCAACACATCCCGCATATGTAATCCCGCGATAGAACGACACGAACCTTTTATTTCACCATTACCCGCATCAGCAAAAGCAATCACCGGACGATGATATTTATCTTTGATCCGTGAGGCTAAAATACCGATAACACCTTGATGCCAATCACGTTGAAACAGCACTAACCCATAAGGCATATCTTGGTGGTTAAACTGCAACCGCTCACAAATAGCAAGGCCTTCTTCTTTCATTCCTTGTTCTATTTCTTTGCGGGTTTGATTGAGCGCATCAAGCTCTGATGCCATTCGACGCGCCGCTTGAATATTGTCACACAACAACAATTCTACCCCAAACGACATATCGTCTAATCGCCCAGCAGCATTAATACGAGGCCCTAATGCAAACCCAAGATCACTCGCGATCAATCGCGCAGGATCACGATTAGCCACTTCAATTAATGCTTGAATACCTGGGCGACATTTTCCAGCACGAATACGCTGTAATCCTTGATGGACGAGAATGCGATTATTACCGTCTAAAGCGACCACGTCAGCAACAGTACCAAGCGCCACTAAATCAAGTAGTTCTGCAAGGTTAGGCACAGCCAATGCTTGCTGTTCAAACCAACCGTTATTTCGCAGTTCTGCCCTCAGAGCCAACATTAAATAAAATGCGACACCGACACCACATAAGGCCTTTGATGGAAAACCACATTGATCAAGGTTGGGATTGACCATTGCATCGGCAGCAGGTAAACAATCCCCTGGTAGATGATGATCAGTAACCAGCACCTGTACCCCTTGCGCTTTTGCAGCTGCAACACCAGTAATCGATGACACGCCATTATCGACCGTCATGATTAATTCAGCACCACGTTCAATCGCTTGTTGCGCCACTTCAGGGCTTAGACCATAGCCATCATCAAACCGATTAGGGACTAAATAATCAACATTACGACAACCCAACATTTTCAATGCAAGTACCGATAAGGCAGAACTGGTTGCGCCATCAGCATCAAAATCACCGACAATAATAATCCGCGTATTATTAGCGAGTGCGGTAACTAATAACGCCACCGCATCAGCCATGCCATAGAGTTGATTATAATTAAGTAATCCTTTAGCACCGCGCTCAAGTTCTGCATCATTGGTGATGCCGCGGCTGGCGTAGATACGTTGTAAAATAGCGGGAATAGCACTAGAGAAGCCTTGAGGATCGGCAACAGGACGACGCTTGATTTCTATCATAATAACGGCTTCTTTAATGGAATGATTATCTTTTCATCTTAACCAAATCACTACTAACAAAAAAGCCTGATATCACTATCAGGCTTTTATATATAATGAACAGTCACTAAATGGTCGAGATTAGCTCTTCGCTTTGCTATCCAATAACTGTAATAACGCCGCTGGCGGTTGGTAACCAGGGATCATTGTGCCATCGGCAAGCACGATAGCTGGCGTACCATTAACACCCATCTCAACACCGAGTTGATATTGCTGCATCACTAAATCAGGGCGAGGGGTAATATTTGCTTCATCAAAAGTACCACTTTTCGCATCATGCATCGCTTTAACGCGATCTTTAGCACCCCAAATTGCGCTCATTTGATTAAAGTTACTTGAACTCTTACCACCACGAGGGAAGGCTAAATAACGTACGGTAATACCGGCATCGTTATAACCTTGCATTTCATTGTGTAATTTACGGCAATAACCACAGCTGGTATCGGTAAATACAGTCACAACGTATTTTTCATTTTTAGCCGGATAAACAATCATGTCTTTATCCATACCAGCTAATTTCGCTTTATTTAACTGTGCCATTTTTTGCTCAGTTAAATTGATAGGCTCAGCACCTGTATTTTGGTATAGATGGCCCGCTAAAAAATATTGACCATTATCAGAGGTATAAATAACACCACGTTCTGTCACAACTTCATTTACACCCGCTATTGGCGACGCTGTAATTGAACTTGGTGTTAAACCAATGTTTGATAGTTGCTTGGTGATAGCCGTTACATCGGGCTTTGCTACCGCGGAAAAAGCAGTAAGTGCAACAGTCGTGGCGAGTACTGTGCGGCTAATAAAATGCATCTTGTTATCCCTTTTAAAATAATGACAATCTCGGTATAACAACAGACCGAAACCTCTTTTATATAGTTTCAATTACGCTACTATTTTTATCTGCGCAGCATAAATGAAGTATCCCTAAATACAAATATTATCGCTAATTTTAGCTAACAACATCTCATAATTATGCACGAGGATGATGATTTTGGTGCAATTGTTTCAATCTTTCTGTGGCGACATGGGTATAAATTTGGGTCGTAGAGAGATCACTATGACCAAGCAACATTTGTACCACTCGCAAATCAGCACCATAATTAAGCAAATGGGTCGCAAAAGCATGCCGCATAACATGGGGGGATAACGTATCAGCATCAATGCCGGCTAATACCGCATAATACTTAATTCGATGCCAGAATGTTTGGCGGGTCATTTGCCTTGCACGTCGACTTGGAAACAACACATCCGAACTTTTCTCACCTAATAACACCGCTCGGCCACTGTCAATAAATTGTTCAATCCAATCCACTGCATTTTCGCCCATCGGTACTAGGCGTTCTTTGTCACCTTTACCTGTTACTCTGACCACACCTTGGCGTAGGCTGACTTTATCCATGGTTAAGGTCACCAGTTCAGTCACACGTAAACCAGTGGCGTATAATAATTCCAACATCGCTTTATCGCGTAATTGGAGCGGATCATTAACATCCGGCGCATCGAGTAACGCATCGACCTGGGCTTCGGTAAGATCTTTAGGTAATCGTTTGGGTAATTTAGGGGTAACTAGCATCGCGCTCGGATCATCTATTCGTACTTTCTCGCGGTACAAATATTGAAATAAACGTCGAATCGCCGATACCATTCGAGCACGCGAAGTTTGCTTATAATTTTGATCAAATAGCCATAATTGATAACGTTGTAAATCATCAACAGAGGCCTGAGAAATGGCAATATTTTGCTGCTGCATCCATTTTTGTAATTTTTTTAAATCATTGCGATAAGAAGCAAGAGTATTTTCTGATAACCCTCGTTCCATCCAGATCGCATCTAGAAAGCGTTCAATAATAACATCGTCAGTTACCATTTTTACCTCGTTATAAGCTGTGTCATAAGGCGGTTTAAATACATGGATAAAAACACAGTAATCAGCGCATAATAGGATATTTAATCTTAAAAGTAACCTCGTTATCTATTTATTAAGCTTAATATTATCACTTTCAATCTCACGCTAAGCTTGAGCTTAATAATCAATAGCGAGTACACTTTGACTAAAAATAAACACACAGGATGTACAACATGAAAATTGGTTTGTTTTATGGCTCAACCACCTGCTATACCGAAATGGCGGCAGAAAAAATTCGTGACTGCCTTGGGGCTGACATCATTGAATTACACAATATTAAACACACGCCATTAGCTGAAATGAACCAATATGACATGTTAATTTTAGGCATTTCAACCTGGGATTTTGGCGAGATCCAAGAAGATTGGGAAGCGGTATGGCAGCAACTCGATGGTTTACAGTTGCAACAAAAAACCGTGGCACTGTTTGGGCTTGGTGATCAAGAAGGTTATACCGAATGGTTTTTAGATGCGATGGGCATGTTACACGATCAACTGTGTCCAACAGGGGTGCAGTTTATCGGTTATTGGCCTAATGATGACAGCTATCAATTTCAAGCATCAAAAGCACTCACTACTGACGAACAATTTTTTGTTGGCCTCGCGTTAGATGAAGACAGCCAATATGACTTAAGTGATGCGCGAATTACACAGTGGTGTGAACAAATCATGCTTGAATACGC